>Ga0214917_10000243_pt1 | contig 70852 bp, 65 predicted proteins | sample LL_1208_BB_MetaG_FD_177983 | JGI IMG/M metagenome (GOLD analysis project Ga0214917, IMG submission 177983) | Freshwater microbial communities from Lake Lanier, Atlanta, Georgia, United States - LL_1208_BB | ecosystem: Environmental > Aquatic > Freshwater > Lake | place: USA: Georgia | collected... | reverse complement strand
GTTGCTGCATCCATGTTTATGTGAAAGCATAAGAAAAGTTGAGCCGACTACGAGCGTTGGCCAATTACGAGACAGCGTTTACCGTTGCTGTCGAGCGTCTCGGGGCCTGGGGTTAGATGGCGTCGAGAGCAGGTGGTAGATCACGAGCCCGACGACGACGCCGGCGGCCACGTAGGTGACCCTGCCTTGGGTGAAACACCACGGCAGGCAGGGTCCTGAGACGGGCGAGTCAGAGTCCATCGGACGATACACTAGGGGAAGACTTCTTTTTTGCTGGGGCTCACGTTCCCGGAGTAGTTCTCGGGGCGCGCCTTCTCGGCGACGACGAGCAGGGACCTCTGCTGCGCGTCCTCGACGAGGGCCTTCCAGTTGTCGTCCCTGCTGCAGAGCGCGAGCGGGTGCATGACGACGTAGGTGGCGACCTTGGCCCTGGTGAGCGCCACGTTGAGGCGCCGCCAGTCGTCGAGGAAGCCGAGCGACCGCGTTCGGACGCAGCTGAGCACGGCCACGTCGACCTCCTTCCCCTGGAACGAGTCGACGGTATCAACGGTTACGGAGGGCAGCAGGTTCTTGAGCAGTATCTTCTGCGAGGAGTAGGGCGTGATGACGGCGAGGCTGTCGACGGCCTGGGGCAGGCCGGCGACGAGCTGCTGCACGAAGGCGGCCTCCTTCACGTTCTTGAAGGAGAAGCTGTCGGGGCACTCGCTCCCGTCCACGAGGAACACCCGGTACGGGTCGAGCGCGGACGGGGGCGCGTTGGAGCAGTCCTGGAGCTTGCCCCCGTAGAAGTGCTGCGAGGGGAAGCGCAGGATCTCCGGGTGCATGCGGTACTGCTTGCTGAGGAAGAGCGGCACGTTGCCGTTCTGCATGAGCCTCTCGAAGAGGCTGCGGGAGAGCCCCTTCGCGGAGGCGGCCGGGGAGAGCACCGTGGGCGGGAGCTGGCAGGGGTCGCCGAACATGACCAGCCGCGAGCAGCCGAACTGCAGGGGGATGACGCTGGAGGGCTCCGTGGCCTGCGTGCTCTCGTCGAGGAAGACGGTGCGGAAGGCGCGGCCCACCCTGGACAGCGACCCGCTCATGCTGAGCGTGCAGAGCACCAGGTCGGCCTTGGCGCAGCGCAGCCGCACGAACTCCTCCTCCTCCCTCGCGAAGCGCTTCTCGAGGTGGAACACGTCGAACTCGGCGAAGAACGGCTCCTGCAGCACCCGCTGCACGATCTCCTCGATGGCGACGTTGGAGGGCGTGCAGACCAGCACCCCCTCCCTGACGGCCCTCGGGTCGCGGAGCGTCGCGCGGAGGGACTCTACCAGCGTCCGCGTCTTGCCCGTCCCGGGCGGCCCCTGCACCATGGTGAGGGCGTTCAGCCGCGAGGAGACGACCACCTTCTCCTGGTCCTCGTTCAGGCCCGCCGTCGTCCTCTCGGCGGCGGGGGCCCCTCCTCCGGTGCGGCTCTCGAGGCGGCCGCCGAGGAGCAGGCGGCTGATGGGGCTCCGGTGGAGCGCCTCCAGCGCGTGGAACTCCCGGACGAAGGTGGTGATGTCCCCCAGGATCGTGACCTGCGTGGTCTCGTTCCGAAGGGGGACCAGGCTGTAGACCAGGCTCTGCGACGCCACGAAGGCGACCGTGCCCTGGGTCCTTAGCACCATGTTCACAGAGACGTCCTTGGTCGTCTCGACCGTGTTGAGGTAGAAGGGCCCCGGCGGCTTCTGCACCTCCACCGGGCGGAGCACGCAGGTGTCCCTCCCCTTCAGCGAGCTGCGGCACTCCTCCAAGACGTGCTTCGTGAAGGTCACCCGCAGCTCGTCCACCGTCGCGAAGGAGAGGGGCACCTCCTCCACGCAGTTCGAACCCTCCAGCAGCGGCACCAGGAACGTGTGGAAGAACCGGGACTGCTTCCTGTTCCGCTGGATCGTCTCCTTGTGGAGGTCGAACACGCTGAAGTCGTACTTCGGTGGCATGCCTGTGCTGAGAAAGATAAAAAGAGCGCTTCACTTCTTCTCTGAGTCATTTCTGTGCTGCTCCAGACGGACGAAGCCCGCTGCCTCCTCCTCGTCTTGGTGGTCAGCGGAGTAGTCTACACGTGAAGGCCAAGTGGAAAAGGTCCGCTCTGCCCATAACTATTGTGTGGCTGGTGGAAACGGGAGGACTGTGTATCAGAAACGCCGTTGGTCCACGTCGTCGCGTGGCCTCTTCAACGCAAAACGCCCGTTGGTTAGGGTGGCGGCCAGCACCACCTCCTCATCGTCCCGCAGTCTGACGGAGGTACTCTGCAGCGCGATCCAGCACTGTCGCACGACGGCCAGCACTACCTCCTTGTCGTCCCGCAGCCTCACGGAGGCCCAACTCAGTGCGCGCCAGCTCTCTTGCACGGCGGCTAGAACCACCTCCTTGTCGTCCTGCAGCCTCACGGAGGCACTCAGCAGCGCGACCCAGCGCTGTCGCACGGCGGCCAGCACCACCTCCTTGTCGTCCCGCAGCCTCACCGAGGCGCACCGCAGCGCGACCCCGTTTGAACGCACGGCGGCCAGCACCACCTCCTTGTCGTCCCGCAGGGACACTGCGACACTCAGCAGCGCTCGCCAGCTCTGCCGCCCGCTCTGCCGCACGGCGGCCAGCACCACCTCCTTGTCGTAACCCAGCCTCGGCGAGGCGCAAAATTCCACCATCCACCAGTTCTCTTGCACGGCGGCCAGCACCACCTCCTTGACGTCGTGCATACTCACGGAGGCGTACAGCAGCGCGTCCGCGTTTGAACGCACGGCGGCCAGTACCACCTCCTCGTCGTCCTTCAGCCTCCACGAGGCGCACTGTAACGCCTTCCCGTCTGAACGCACGGCGGCTAGCACCACCTCCTTGTCGTCCCGCAGCCTCAACGAGGCGCACCGTAATAAGTCCCCGTCTGAACGCACGGCGGCTAGCACCACCTCCTTGTCGTCCTTCAGCCTCGACGAGGCGCGCCATAATGCGTCCCCGTCTGAACGCACGGCGGCCAGCATCACTTCCTTGTCGTCTCGAAAGCTCTCCGAGGCGAAGCACAAAGAGTCCTTGTCGTTGAGGACGGCGGCGAGCACCACGTCCTTGTCTTCCCGCAGCCTCAACGAGGCGCACCGCAGCGCGACCCCTCTTGAACTCACGGCGGCCAGCACTACCTCCTTGTCGTCATGCAGCCTCGTGGAGACGTGCTGCAGCGAGGTCGAGTTACTTCGCACTGCGACGAGCACCACCTCCTTGTCGTCCCGCAGCCTACGCGAGGCGTACTCCAGTGCGCGCCAGCCATTTTGCACGGCTACGAGCACCACCTCCTTGTCGTTCCGCAGGTCATCCGAGGCGTAAGCCAGTGCGCGCCAGCTCTTTTGCACGGCAACGAGCACCAACTCCTTGTCGTCCCGCAGCCACGGCGAGGCATAGCACAAAGAGTACCCGTCGTTGAGGACGGCGGCGAGCACCACCTCCTTGTCGTCATGCAGCCTCGGCGAGGCGTACCCCAGTGCGATCCAGCTATTTTGCACGGCGGCCAGCACCACCTCCTTGTCGTCCATCAGCCTCAGCGAGGCGTGGCGCAAAGAGTACCCGTCGTTGAGGACTGCGGCGAGCACCACCTCCTTGTCGTCCTGCAGCCTCGGCGAGGCGTAACCCAGAGCGTCTGCGCTCTGTTGCACGGCGGCGAGCACCACCTCCTTGTCGTCCTGTAGCCTCAGCGAGGCGTAGTGCAAAGAGTACCCGTCGTTGAGGAAGGCGGTCTGTCGCACGGCGGCCAGCACCACCGCCTTGTCGTCCCGCAGCCTCGGCGAGACGTAACGCAAAGAGCACCTGTTTTTGAGGACGGCGGCGAGCACCACCTCCCGGTCGTCCCGAAGCGCCGCCTCCGTATCGTCACGAATCGTCGGCCTCGCCGAGGCGAAGCAAAACGAGTCCCCGTAGTTGAGGACGGCAGCGAGCAACACCTCCTCGTTATCATCCCGCAGATCGCAGCACTCCTGGACGACGTCGGGATGAGAGGAAGCCACCCGGAGGGCGGCCGCCCTGTACTCCTTGTTGCGCCTGCTCAAGAGGCGGTTTAGGGCCGAGGGGAGGACTTGCTGTCCTTTTCGCATCACCTTTACGAGGAGGGCCGCGGAAAACGCCACGGTGGTCGTGACGGCGTCCCGCATCTGCCTGTCGACCTGCCGCAGCCGAAGGTGGTCGTCGAGGCACAGGAACGACAGCACAGTGTCGAGGTTGTCGGAAGAAACGGGCAAGTATCTTCTACTCGACCTTCGGCGCGGCCGTCCGAGGTCTTTGAGGTACAGGATCAGCTCAGTGTAGTCGTTGCCGGCCATGGTTCGTCGGCCCACGGCTCCACCCGTGTCTCCTCACTTTTTTTTGGGGGCACTTGAGAGTCCTTTCTATGCAACACGATCCCCCTGGAGGTGGACGAAGTCTGCTAGTCGATCGCGGAGTGCACCGGCACGACGCTCGTACTGTCCTCAGTGAAACAATCCTGAAGCCCGGAACATCTCTTCAACGTCGGCTCGCCACAGTAAAGGAGACAAAAAAGGAAAGAGGTGGTGTGGGCCAACCCCGAGGAAAGAGGTCCCGGCCGGCCTTCCTCCAGTCTTCCCGCAGCCTCGGCGAGGCGTATTGCAAAGAGTACCCACAGTTGAGGACGGCGGCGAGCACTACCTGTTGAGGAGCACTACCTGTTGAGGACGGCGGCGAACACTACCTGCATGTCTTTCCGCAGCCTCGGCGAGGCGTATTGCAAAGAGTACCCACAGTTGAGGACGGCGGCGAGCACTACCTCCTTGTCGTCCTTCAGCCTCTCCGAGGCGCAATCCAGCGCGACCCATCGCTTTCGCCCTGCGGCGAGCGCCACAGCTTCGAGCACCACGTCCTTGTCGTCCCGCAGCCTCGGTGAGGCGTATTTCAAAGAGTACCCATAACTGCGGACGGCGGCGAGCACTACCTCCTTGTCGTCCTGCAGCCTCCACGAGGCGTATTGCAAAGAGTACCCATACTTGAGGACGGCGGCGAGCACTACCTCCTTGTCGTCCTGCAGTCTCGGCGAGGCGTATCGCAAAGAGTGCCCCTCGTCGAAGACGGCGGCGAGCACTAGCTCCTTGTCGTCCTGCAGTCTCGACGAGGCGTATCGCAACGAGTGCCCCTCGTCGAAGACGGCGGCGAGCACTATCTCCTTGTCGTTCTGCAGTCTCGGCGAGGCGTATTGCAAAGAGTATCCGTCCCTGAGGACGGCGGCGAGCACTACCTCCTTGTCGTCCTGCAGCTTCGGCGAGGCGTACTGCAAAGAGTGCCCATAGTTGAGGACGGCGGCGAGCACTACCTCCTTGTCGTCCCGCAGCTCGTAGCACTCATGGACGACGTCATAGTGAGAGGAAGCCACCCGGAGGGCGGCCGCCCTGTACCTCTCGTTGCGAACGCTCAAGAGGCGGTTGAGGGCCGGGGGGAGGATTTGCCGTCCACTTCTTCTTCGCATAACCTTTACGAGGAGGGCCGCGGAAAACGCCACGGTGGTCGTGACGGCGTCCAGAGTATGCCTGTCGACCTGCCGCAGCCGAAGGTGCTCATCGAGGCACAGGAACGACAGCACAGTGTCGAGGTTGTCGGAAGAAACGGGCAAGGTTCGTCCACTCGATCTTCCGCGCGGCCGTTTGAGGTCTTTGACCAGCTCAGTATCGCTGCCGGCAGAAACGGCCATGGTTCGTCGGATCACTGCCACACCCGTGTCGCCTCATTTTTTTCTTCACTTGAGTTCTTCTCTTCTGCAACACGGTCTACCTCTAGATGGGCAAAGCCTGCCACCCCGCCGCTTTGCGCTGTTGTTTCGGCAAGCTCCTGGGGTCAGAAGATGGAGCTTCTTCACAGCGCTCGTGAGAGGAGGAGGTACCTCAGCTTCTCTTTTGGCCCTCCTCCTCCTGCTTGCTCCAACTGTTGCACGAACTGCTCTACCCTCGCCTTCAAGATGTAGTAGACAATGGTATGGACGACAGTAGGGCGACCGGCAGGCACTCCTTGAAACCCCTCCGGCAACTCGGGAACGACAACTATCTGACGGAGCGCCTCGTTCGCGTTCAACAGCTCGTTCACGCGTTCCGCGGAGTTCGGCACGGGCATGAAGTAGTCGTCGTTGACCTCTTCAAAGGGGACAACCGCCGCATTGTCGATGACCGAATCGAGGAGACGAACCACCCGGTCACGCACGCTACGGACTTCTCCAGTTAGTGGTAAACTGTTTAGAGAGTTTTCATCGTGGTGGAAGGTGCGGGTTAGCCACTGTCTCGCAAGCAGTGTGTTCAGGTTGTCTAGCCAGGACGGGTCGTAGTGCCTGGAGACAAGCGTGGCTTCTGCATCATCCTCTTCTAGGGGTACTGGTGGAACGCCCAGTTGGCCTGCGACAGCGTTGAACTGACCCACTGTGACAGTTGAATAGTCCTGCGGACCTTGGCCAGGTGTTGGTGGTTCGAGCGTTAGGATGCTCCGGAGTCGCAAGGCGAGGTCGTTACGGGCAACGGCTGCATCCATAGGGCAAAAAAACAAAAAAAAAATTCCTCCGATCAGAAGAAGAGCGTGGGCACCTGGACGACCACGCCCCTGCCCCTGCAGCAGAACCCCAGGACCTTGACGAACCCGGGCTTCGCAGCGTTCTCCTCCTGGATGGCGTTCAGCACGAACTCGAGGGGCACGATGGAGGACTGGTGGATGCTCACGACCTCGCCGATCCGGTACATGAACGAGAAGCGGAGGAAGCTTTTTGCCTTGGTGACGTCGTTCTGGTGGGCCTGGCAGGGGCGTCGGCTGCAGCGGTACCCCTCCCTGAAGAGCGCCCGGAAGCGCTTGCACACCGGGGCCACGTTCCCCGGGTTGTTATTCAGGCAGGTCTGCCGGAGGAAGTCGAGGATGTGTCTGAGAGTCTCGTCGGGCAGGTGGTCCATCTCCCCCTACGGAGACCCGAGTTTCACCAAACAGCCCCTCCCTTGAGCTCGAGGAGGAGCAGCTTCTCCACGAGGAGGTCTTCCTCCTCCCGCTGGCGCTTCTTGGGGACGTCCTCCTCGACCAGGTGGAAGACGCTCCGGGACGAGGCCCCCTCGTTCACCGTCGCCAGGTTCTTGAGCTTTTCGCGGATGACTTCGCACACGCGGCGCTCGAAGGTGTCGGTGCAGTACACGAGGTACTGGACCACCTCGGAGCGGCAGCCGAGGCGGAAGGTCCGCCCGAGGGCCTGCGTCAGGTCCTGCCCCGACCACGGGGGGCTGATGATGGCGACCCTGGGGAAGCCCCCGGCCGTGTCGTGCAGGGAGATGCCCGTGCCCCCCGTCTGCAGCGTGAGGAGGAGCAGCCGCGTCCGGTTTGCCTGGAAGTCCGCCACCAGCTGCTGGCGCTCCCTGGGGTCCTGGTCGCCGGTGACGACCGGGCAGAGGAACATGTCCGCCAGCAGCCGCAGCGGCCGCTTGAAGTTCAGCATGACCACCACGGACTTGCCCGCCTCCAGGTGTTTCGCGACGAGGTCCCGGAAGATGGGCAGCTTCTCGTGCTCGATCTGCTCCCGGAGGTGGGTGACGTGCGGCTTCTCCTCCTTCAGCAGCCGCGCGTAGGCCGACCCCTCCCGCGGCTCCCCCAGCACCACGCCCTTGGACACGACGGTGTGTCTGGGGAGGTACTGCCCGACCTCCGAGAGGCGCAGGCGGGACGCGAAGCGCGGGAAGAGCGCCCTGTGCATGGAGCGCGCCGGGTTTTCCTGCTCGTTGAGCCACGCCTCGAAGCCGCTCTCGGGGAAGAGCCTGAGCACGGCCCCGTAGTTCCGCAGCGCGCTCTGCTTGTCGCAGGCCGTGGAGGTGACGAGCACCACGCGGCTCCCGCTGTCGCGCGCGGCGAACACCACCCTCGAGGGGCGGGTCCCCTTGTTCTTGGCGCGGTGCGCCTCGTCGAAGACGACCACGCCGGGCGCCGGCTCCGTGAAGACGCCGCGCTTCGTGCAGAAGACCCTCTCCAGCTCGTGGTCCCCCGTCCAGGCGCGGCCCTTCTTGCAGATCATCTCGTAGTGCGCCAGCCGGAGGTCCCTCAGGCCGACCTCTTTGGCGGCGCGGCGCCAGGAGCCCACCACGGACAGCGGGCACACCACGAGGGGCCGCTCGCACCCCAGCGCGCTGCAGAGGGCGAGCGCCACGTATGTCTTCCCCGTCCCCGTGTCCGACGCATCCAGACAGACGCCCTCCTCACGCAGGGACCGAAGGAGGCGAAGGGCATGCGGGCGCTGGAAGTCGTAGAGGTGTTGCGTCGGGCCTTCCTGTTCGACCAGCAAGCAGCAGGGACAAAGAACAGGTGGTCACTCCCTCACCACGGGGTGTCGCTAACGCGCCTCTCCGACAATCTTCTCTGTCATCTGTCAGCAGGCAAGCAACAATGCTGGTCATCGGTCTCGTCGGGAAACGGGGGGCGGGCAAGGACACCGTCGCGGACTTCCTCGTGCAAAACCACGGGTTCGTCAAACTCTCCTTCGCGGAGCCCCTCAAGCGGGTCTGCAGGGAGCTGTACTGCCTGAGCGAGGAGCAGTTGCACGAAAGAGGCCTGAAGGAGACCACCGACGAGCGCTGGGGCATGTCGCCGAGGGAGATCATGCAGGTGGTGGGGACGGACGTCGTGCGTCGGCAGCTGGGGGACGACTTCTGGGTCCGTCACCTGGACGCCAGGATCCGCGCACTCGCCCCGGGGACGGCGCGCGTGGTGATCTCCGACGTGCGCTTCGAGATCGAGGCGGACTTTGTCAGGGACGCCGGAGGGTTCCTGGTGAGGATCCGGGAGCCGCACACCGCCGAGACGAGCGCCGCCGCCACCCGGGGAGTAGACCGGCACCCCTCCGAGACGGAGCAGGCCGGGGTCGCCGTTCACCACACCGTCTTCAACGACAAGAAAGGGCTCCCTCCGCTCTACCGCTCGGTCGAAGACCTGCTCCTGAAGCTCCTTCCTCTCCGGACCACGTCCCCTTGAACCTCGGTCGCTCACGCAGCGCCCACAAAAAAAAAAGCCCGTCGGAGGCTGCCTACATTTTACCGGTATACTGTTCCTTCTCCTCAACGACGAGATCCTCGGACGGCCGATGACTGTCCCTTACCAGACGCGGTGGCCCGTGGACCATGATAAAACGTCGCAGCTCTTCATCGGCGTCCCCCACGTCGGTTTCCGGCCGGGTCTGTCCAGGGACCCCCTCGTCGTGGGACAGGATAACAGCTGAACCGTCCCCGCTCACAGACGGTGTCCCGTAGAGAGTGACACGCTCTTCGTCGTCCGGGCTACTCACCCTCTCTGCTTCACGAGGCCAACCGCAATAGAAGATCCGCCTGCGTACGGCTTGCACTACGGTACCAAGCAAGTTGCACATTATTTTTGAGCGATTGGACCCTCGACACGCCCGCCATCATTTTTTTTTCTCCGGTTGCAAAAAATCAGGAAATTGTGCAGAAGCTCCCCGTCTCCTGACTCTTCTTACCCGCCCCGCTTCCGCTCTTTTTCGAACCCTTCTTCCTTCCACTGCTGCTTGCAGCCTGGCCGCCGCTGCCGGCTCCGAAGAGGGCCTGCTGGCCCTGTGTTGACGGGAAGACACATCCGACGTCGTGCGAGCACCCGGGCACTTGCGTGAACGTGTGGTTGGAGGCGGGCACCTGCTGGACGCTGTGCATGTAGTCCGAAAACGTGGTTGCCCTCGCCAGCCTGGAGTTCCCTCCCTGGAGCGTGGCGGCGCAGCTCTTGTCCAGGATGCTGTAGTACGCTCCCTTGATGTCGCCGTCGTCGTCGCTCCCGGCGAGGTAGCTCACGTTCGCCGCCTTGTATTTTTCAACGCTTGCGCCGTCCGGTGCTCCCTGCATGCCGTACTTCCACGTGTCGTAGGAGGGGCAGGAAGAGTTGGAGGGGACTTCGAACGAGCCGCCGCTTGTCGCCCGCCTGCTGTCGGGATAGGCGTACGACCCGGGGCTGGACACGACGAACCTAGCCCCCGACGGGAGTTGGTTCACGTACACGTACCGTTGCGTGAACTGCGCGCCGGCGCTGAAGCCGGCGACGGTGATGTCCTGGATGGTGGGGTACTTGGTCAGGAGGTTGTCCACCAGGGCGTCTACGGCCGCGTACGAGGTCACCCCGCTGGAGGAGGCGCTCCCCGCCGCCCACGAGGAGCAGGTCCAGACGTGGTCCTTCGCGGCGTCCGTAGCCGGCACGCCGTCCGCCTGACAGCTCTTGGAGTCGGTCACCCCGAACACCGGAGACACCACCAGCGTGTCCTGGGCGCCGGCGGCCTTGGCCGCCGTGAGGGTCGCGGCGAAGGTGTAGTTCGCGTCCCGGGGGTATCCGTGGAAGGAGACCAGCAGCGCTGTCGGGGCCGACGCCGGCTGGTTGACGTAGTAGTTGATCCGCTTCCCGGAGACCAGCACGGAGTCCAGGCAGGAGTTCAGGGGGGTGAGGTCACTAGTTTCTGTCGAGACCGAGTCGATCGCCGCCTGACAAGCCATATAGTCTCGCTTGGACTATCCTCGTGAGGAGGGGAGGGCTCTCTCTTCTCGGCGGCCTAGGTGACCCGGAAGAGGTAGGTGACGCACGACTTCTTGCTGAGGCAGGCGTCGGCGGGCCGCCCGGCCACGGTCGGGTGCACGCAGGCCTCCACGGGCTGGGCGAGGAGGAACTCGGGGGCGGTCGCGCCGGGGGTGTGGAGGGACTCCTTGTCCGAGAACATGTGGTCGCCCACCTCCTTGGAGGAGAAGTCGACGTGGTGCTTCTTGAGGATCCTGTCGTTGAAGGGGTACGGGGAGGTGGAGAGGGGGTACTCGGGCGCTCCTGCTGCGGACATTGATACCGGACGGCAAATTTTTCGTCAGCAGGACGGGGGGCTCGCGAGCCTGTGGAAGAGCGCGAGGAGGTACGTAAGGTGCACCGTGTTCGTGCCCTGGCGGCTCAGCCTCGCGCAGACCTCGACGGCGCAGGACAGCAGCCTCTCCTTGTCGCCCACCAGCTGGATGTGATGCAGCAGCTCCGCCAGGAACTCCTCCGCCTGGTACCCGTCGAGCACCCGGTCGTAGACCCAGAGGAGGACCTCCCGCGGCTCCCTGGCTTCCCGGAAGAAGGCGCTCAGCGGCTCCCTGGGCGGCAGGCCGGGTGTGGGCCCGTACTGCAGGGCGTTTATCATCATGCGCAGGTCGCCCTGGAAGCGGTCGTGGAGCTCCTCGAGCCGGCTCTCTTGCACCGCCCGTCCCTCCTGCGCCGCGATCCGTCGGAGCACGCCGCAGGCTTCGTCCTTGGGGAGTCGCGGCATGAAGAGCTTGACGCACCTGGACACGACCGGCGGCACCACCTTGGACAGCACGTTGCACACCACGACGAAGGCCGTCGTCTGCGTGCAGTCCTCCATGACCCGGCGCAGGGCGTACTGCGAGTCGACCGTCAGCGTGTCCGCCTCGTCCAGGATGACCAGCTTCCGGTTCACCACCCCGTTGACGGGGGTCAGCGTGGACGACACGAACTTGCGCACCCGGTTCCGGATGACGCGGATGCCCCTATCATGGGACGCGTTCAGCAGCAGGTACCGGGACTCGTGGTCCTCCTGGGGGTAGAGCATCCTCACCATGCACTTCACCAAGCTGGTCTTCCCGGAGCCAGAAGGGCCGCAGAGCACCACGTGGTCCACCCCCTCCTTCTGGCGCAGAAGCGACTTGAGCCGGACCACCACTTCGTCGTGGCCGGAGAAAGAGGCCAGGTCGGTCGGGCAGTACTTGTCGACCCACAGCATCCTGGCACGGCGAGAGGGTTTATCAATCACCAAACCAACGCACCAAGTACAGTCCACCTCTGGACCCACCCCCACCCTCCTACAAGCGCCGGTGTCGACCCACGTTTCCCTCCTCGTCGTTGAGCAGACACCCTCTCCGTTCGATCAACAAAGTCGATTGGTACCTTCACCTCCAGGTGGTATACAAGAACTACGACGCACTGTGGACGGAAGGAATGCGCCGGTCTCGAAGGGTTGACGACTTCCGAGTGTATACACTCAAGCAGAAGGTGATGGACCGTTTTTTCAACCAGTTCAAACAGTCACCTACAGACAAAGTGACTGTCACGCTAGCGATAACTGTGTAACAATTTCGCAGGCAGAAGCATGGATGCGGTTCGCGCAAGAGACTTGGAGGAGTTGTTGCGGCACCCCCCTCCTCCTTCCTCGAATCTCTTCTACGATGCCTTCTTGCGCTACAGAGAGGAGGCGGACGTCGGTTCCGCCGTCCTCCGCGCCCTCAGCACACTGTGTCCCGTCACAGTGAAGGACCACCGCTTCTTCGCCAAAGTGGACGTGGTGGAGCTCCTCGTCCACGCCCTCAAGGGGTACAAGTTCCAGGAGGAGATCGACGACGTCTCCCAGCAGCCTCTCTGGGTCCACCTCCTCTCCAACCCACTCTTCGTCCGGCACCGGGTGTACCGGCACTGCACTCCCAGCCTCCTCAGGTTACGGAGCAGAGACGGCGACTACCTGCACCACAGGCTCATCGAGGCGCTTCCGGAAGGCGTCCTTCCTTTCCTCCAGTACCTGAAGGAGGTAGCCTACCCTTTCCCCAAGGAGGACAACTTCGGCTGGTCTGGCATCGACGTCCTCCTTGAGCGGAATAGAGGGATCACTTATAGCGAAGGCGAGGTCCTGGACTTCCTTTCCACAGTAGAGAAGCCGAGCCGCCGCAACGAGGACGCCTTCGTGGTCCTCCTGGATTGCTTCCGGCGGGTCTCTGGCGCAAAGGGGTTCTTCCTCTACGAAACCCCCGACCCCTTCTGGTGCTTGTCCAGGAGTGCGCCCCCTGTCTTCGGGGACTCCCTCCTGTCCTGGATTGACTACCAGAGGATGTCCAAGAAGCAGAAGGAGGAGGCCTACCAACAGTGGCGCGCCTTTGCCGACACGACGACCTCCGGGCTCGTCTGCGTGAACCGCCCGCTTGTCGGCTTCATCCACCCCCTGCTCCACCACTTCGACCTCTACGTGAAGTTCGCTCGCCGCGTGGCGTCCGCGGTCCGGCGTGCCGGGGCCGACGTGGTCGTCCTCGTCGGGGAGAGCCTGAACAAGCTCGGCCTCCTGCTGGAGCTGCTGGGGTTGGAGGTCGTGTCGGTCCCGTTCAGCGGGAACTCCTTCGTCTACGGGAGGCTGTCCAAGGTGCTTCTCGGCCGGGTGGTGGACAGCCTCCGCCCCTCCCTGCGGCCCCTCTCGAAAAAAAATGCCGCGGTCGTGGACTTCGTGAACACCGATCACGGCTTCAGGACGTTCCGGCTGGCGTTCGAGCGCGTACGGAAGGAGCTCGACGAGCGGCGGCGAGGCGCGGTGACGTACCTCTGCATTTACGACTCATACAGCTCGCCTCCCCCACGGAGGAAGCGCCTGCGCCGAATCTTCGTGAACTACTCCTTCATGAGCGTCTTCTACGACCACCTCTTCCAGGACCGGTGCGTCCCCAAGAAGTACCACTGGGGGTCGGACGCGGAGCCGCGGTCGTTCTGCAACCTCACGAGGTTTGCGATCATGCACCAGTGGGCCAGCTCGGCGGCGGCAGCGGCGGGCTGAGCCTGGCCCTCCGAGCGAAGAAGCCTCCAAAGCGTTTTCAGAACGCCACCGGAACGAAGTGTTGGTTCGGGTCGGTGGTGCTGCACTTGTCGTTCTGCGTGTACGACCCGTTGGAGGTTGCCCCACTGACACTCACGCTGAGGCAGGTTCCGGTCTTCATCGACTGGAACCTGTAGAAGGGGTTCCCACTGGAGTTGACAGTCACGACAGGGTTGAACTGCTGTCCCTGTGAGGAGGGGTCACAGGTGGTGAAGGTCCAGGCTGTGGGCGTGCTGTCGAGGCAGAACCCTGCCCGGTTCTTCACCTGGTACGTGCCGTCATCGTTGTAGGTATACTTGAAGTACTGTCCCTGCCCGACCCCGCAGGTGTACTTGCCTGCCGCTCCCGAGACACCGAACACCCCGCTGTCCAAACACTGCATGTTCGATTGCGTCGAGGACGCGGAGAGGAGGTGGTAGTAGCCGGCTCCTGCTTTTCCCAAGTCGAAGAGATTTGCCATGCCCTCTCAAGGAAAATAAGTCCGAGACCGTCCCTCCCCCCCCCCCGCTGGCCTAGGGACCCCTAGCTACGCGGGCAGGAGGACGAAGGCCTGGGAAGGGTCGGAACGGTCGCACGCGGCGACTCCGACGGCCCCGCCCTTCTGTATCGAAAGACAGCTGTCTCCGCCGGCCTTCATCCTGTAGAAGACTCCTCCGTTCTGAGCCACCACGGGTACCAGCTGCTGGACGTCGGAGCACCACCGGCACCCGTTCTCGGCAGGGATCCCTCCGAGGTCCTTGTACTTGAACCTCTGGGTGGATTTGCTGGAACATGGCTCCAGCCCACTGACAGCGTCCGCGCACTGGAGATCGTCGACAGTCGACAACGCCGAAAGGAAGCGGTACTTGCTCGGACCCGAACCCATCTTCTCCACGTGCCTAAGGCAAACTGGGCTGGACTGGGCTGGACTGGGCTGAAGAAAAAACAAAGCTGAAGAAAAACAGGCGCGCCTGCAGCAGGAGGGAGGGGTTCTATGAAGTGTCCCTACTGCGGGGGGGGAAGCTTCCCCACCAGGAAGTCGGGCCCCCGGGCGCAGAAGTGGTGCAACCACTGACTCCACTCCTTTTTCTCCGGCACCGGGTACTCCTCCCTCTTGCTGGTCCCGAGCAGCGTCCAGTTACTGCCGAAGAAGCGTTGAATCAGTTCCCGGTAAAACATGCTGTCTCCGACGGACTCCTTCCACCGGTACCCGAGGAGCCGCGCCACCCACTGCACCGCGTGTTCCGCCGCCTGGACCACGAGGTTCGGGGACTCTCCGAAGATCGCGCCAATTCGCTCCTCGGTGTTCCAGGTAGCGTTCGAGAGGCGGGAGCCGGCGGTGACGTTGTAGAGCACGTGCCCGGTTCGGGCGTGTTTGAAGGACGTGATCTCGTCGAACCCGTCAGCGCACTCGACCGTGACCTCCACCACCTCGTAGCTTTCCTTGCCTGAGCTCAGCACGAGCACGGGGTTGGCGCCCGCGCCGAGGACCCGCACCCCTTTCGGCGCCTCGCTTCGCGCGAGGGCGCCCTTGACGTCGGCTGCTTCCACCTCCTGCAACCCGACGACCATGTGACGGGAGGCGACCCTCAGGCCCGCGAGCGCAGCGAGCACGGCCACCAGGCGGTCCTCGTAGTCCGACGAGGTCTCTGCCCAGATCGTCAGGAACACGCTCTCCTTCCCCACGAGGAGCTCGAACTTATCTACGCCCCCGAACTTGTTGACGAGGAAAGGGTGCCACGTGGTGATGTACCGGCGAGCCATTAGGCAGAACACGTCGATGTCGCTGTCCTCGGCGAACCAAAGGCGATGCAGCTTCCTGTTCAGGTCCTGGACCAGCGTGACCACCTCGCAACTCCAGTCCGCTGCGAGCTTCCGGTTCTCGGGGGTCGGGAACGTGGGCTCCAGGCACCCGCGCGCGAGGCTCACCGTGAAGCCGCTCCTCCCCCCGACGTACTGCGAGACCACCCTCACGTCCTCCCTGTCCAATACGAGCGGCCGGTGCAGTGTCAGCCGCCTCAGAGCGTTCGCCACTTCTGCGTCTTCCACTCTTGCCTGCTCCATATCTGCGTCCTTGAACAGAGGCCAGTGGGTTGCTTCACTTTTTTTTCTCCCCGAGGATTCGTTTTTTGGCGAGATGAAAAAATGCCGGGTGTTTGCAGACATAGATGACCCTGTCAGTGGTGCGGAGCCAGTACGAGGACTACCCCTACCCCCCGCGAGACCCCGAAGAGGAGGGCGTGCTGCTCCACTGCTCGGGGGAGAGCCTGCCGGAGCTGAGCCACTGGTTGTACCGGGGTCGTCAGGACTACGGTGGGTTCCGGTGCCTGGTCGCCGGAGGTGGCACCGGTGACTCGACTCTCTTCCTCGCGGAGCAGCTCAGGGACAAGCCGGGCGCGGAGGTGGTGTACCTGGACTTCAGCCGGGCGAGCATGGAGGTCGCCCAGGCGCGGGCGCAGAAGCACGGGCTGAGGGACAGGATCACCTGGGTCAATGACAGCCTCCTGAACCTCCCGCATCTGAATCTGGGGCAGTTCGACTTCATCCAGTGCACCGGCGTGCTCCACCACCTCCGCTCTCCGTCCGAGGGTCTGCGGTGCCTGGCGGACTCCCTGACGGACACCGGGGGGATGGATATCATGGTGTACGGCCAGTACGGCCGCACCGGCGTCTACCAGCTGCAGGACCTGCTGCGCCTGGTGAACGAGGGCGTGTCGTCGCGCGCCGAGGAGGTCATGAACGCGAAGCTCATCCTCCGTGACCTCCCTCCCAGCAACTGGTTCGTGCGCGGGGAGGACCTGATCACCGACCACAAGACCTTCGGCGACGCCGGGATCTACGACCTCCTCCTGCACAAGCAGGACCGGGCCTTCACGGTGCCGCAGCTTTACGAGCTCGTGGAGGAGTCGGGCCTCCACTTCGTGGCCTTCTCGACCTGCGACGGGCGGCTGCGGATGGACCTCCGGAACCTCATCACGGACGTCTCGCTGCTCCAGCGGCTCCTGAAGAAGGACCTGCGCACGCAGCAGGCCGCGGCGGAGCTGCTGCTGGGCAACTTCATCAAGCACCAGTTCTACGTGTCCAGGAGGGCGGACTCCGTGGCCTCGTTCTCGGACCTGGAGAACGTGCCTCACTTCACGCAGAAGGAAATCCCCTCCCAGATGTGTTCGATCCTGGAAAAGTACTCGCGCGAGGGGGGCACCATATCCTTTACGCTGGAAGGGCTTCCCAAGGTTTCGTTCAGGCCCGGCCCGTACTCCCTGCGGATCTTCAAGGCTCTCGACGGGGAGCCCGGGCGCCCCCTCCGGTCGGTGTTTGTTTCTTTGCGCGAGCTGCTGGGCGAGAACCTACCGGACGAGGTGCTGGTCCGCGAGGTGCAGCGGGCCCTGAACCCGTTCGTGCAGGCGGGCGTGCTGGTGCTGCTGAAGGACGGCGGGTGACGGCTTGGGGTTCACCTCGGTGGTGTAGACGACGCCCATGTCGGTTTTGAGGACGATGAAGCCTGCGAGGTGGCTTTTGAGGGCCTCCTTCACGTCAGCCAGGGTTTTGACGGGGATCCCGTTGATGGACTCCAGCACGTCCCCGGGCCTTATGATGTCCAGGAACCTGGCGGGCGAGGCGAGGAGGACCGCGCTGACGAAGACGCGGTCGCAGAGGCTTTCCGAGAAGTGCTTGAAGAGGTTGACCTTTTGGAAGAAAGGGACCTGGTCGTTGGTGGGCAGCTCGTCCTGGTGGCTCTGGTTGAGCTCCATGATGACGAGCCCCTCCACGACGACGCACTCGATGTCGTCGACGGGTGACCACTTGTGGCGGCCTGAGGTCTGCTTTCCCTGCGCCTGCAGCGGGCTGAGCACGGCCTTGTAGTCCTCCTCCTTGTGCAGGTCGAAGCAGGAGAAGGTGAGGGTGTCGGCCCCCGTCCTTGTCTTGACGTAGGTGTGCAGTGAGACCTTCCCCCCGACGTAGCCGTGGTTGTCCACCGGCAGGCCGTTGACCTCGTAGACGACCGAGTTCGCGCTGATCAGTGGGGAGCACGACCTGGTCACGAGCACCCCGGAGTCCCTGGGGAACTTCTTGAACTTCTTGAGGAAGCGGATAAGGGGGGCGTTGGTCTTGCAGGTTTTCACGCTGAGCTGCAGGGGCCTGATCACCCTGGACCGGAAGACGGCGTCTCCCCACCCGCAGAAGAGCGCTGCCGGGACGGTGAGCCCGACGTTCTCCGCGTTGGAGAGCTTCTGCGAGTTCACGCCGACCACCCTGAGCGTGTCCTTGTCGAGGAGGGGCCCGCCGGAGTTGCCCTCGTTGATGGGCGCGTCCGTCTGGACGAACTCCTCCATGCGTCCGCTGACGATGCCCTCGGTGAACTTGAGGGAGTCCGACTCGAGGGGGTAGCCGACGGCGAGGACGGGCTGCATCTCCTGGACCTCGGACAGGTGGAACTGCAGGGGCCGCTGGTGCGGGCACGGCTCCCGGAGCCGCACGACGGCCAGGTCCACGTGCGGCAGGCAGCAGAGCACCTCCGCCTCGTACTGCGTCTTCTCGAAGGACGCGAAGGAGACGACGCAGGCCACCGCTCCGTGCACGCAGTGGTAGCAGGTCAGGAGGTGGTCGGGCTTGAAGAAGAAGGCGCTGCTGACGGAGGTGTACGAGTCTTTGACCTCGAAGGGCTTGAAGGGGTCCGGCAGCAAGTGGTCCACCCTGAGCTTGACTACGGACCTCTGCAGCTCCGAGAACGATTTGACGGGACCGCCCTGGTGGTGCATCATGACCTCTCCTACGTTTTTTTTCGGCTGGGCTGCCCCGCCGCCGTTCATCACTGCCGCTTGTCTCCGAACGGGTCCAGGACGAACTGTCCCTCGACGGTCCTCCGGAAGCCCTCCTCGACCCGCTCGAGCTTGCCCACCGGAACGTGCAGGTCGGGGTCGTAGACGAAGCCCGTCACCTCGTCCAGGAGCCCCTTCCTCTCTTTCTTCCCGACCACGTAGACGATCTCGAGGACGCGGACCTTGGTGGCGACGACGGAGCCCTCTCCGAGGCGGTCGTCCTCCTCGACGTTCGTGCGGAAGGCCGGCCCGGGCCGCTCGAGGACCTCCGGCGGGAGCGAGTAGCAGTACTCCTGCCTGTTCCACCGCCGGAAGAGGTGGCAGTCGACGGCCGCCTCGCGGACGGCCTGGAGGAACCCCTCCTTCGCCTCCTTCCGCTTCCGCGCGTGCCTGGCGACCACCTGGTCCGCGGCCACGGGCCTGGAGGGGTGCGTGGCGACCAGCCTGTGGACGCTGACGACCCGCTGCTCGGGAGGCAGGTCCTTGTGGCTGCACTGGCGGACAGCCCTGCCGACGGCCTGCTCGACGTTGTCTTCGTTCCACGACGGCTCCAGCACGACCACCGTCCTCACGTTCTTGAGGCTCATGCCCTCGGACCCGGCCGCCGACACCAGGATCGCCTTGGCCGCGCCGGCGTTGAAGGCGGCGAGGGCGCGGGCCCTGTCCTCCGGCGGCACGCCGCCGTGGTACTCGACGTGCGACACCCCGAACGCGTCCAGGAACAGGCGGGCGATCTCCAGCCCCTCGAGCTGGACGTACTGCGAGTACAGCATGCCGGGCCCCGGGGAGTTGCGCAGGAGGAGGGCGGCCGCCGTCATCTTGCTCGAGAGCGCCCGGAGGGTCCCGAGGGCCCCCTCGCCCCCCTCGGCCGACCACAGGTCGGCGACGGAGGCCGGCGCGGCCGCCACCTTCCCGGCGGCCCGCACGGCCGCCGCGGCTCTGGAGAGGTAGGCGGGGTTCCTGGAGGGGTCCCGGGGGCGCTTCACGCCCGGGAGCGCGAAGTTGGACACCAGGCGCGTGAGGTTGGGTCTCTTGAGCCGGTCGATGGCCGCCGCCGCGTCGTACGCCTCGGCCTGCTGCCGGCTCATGGGGCACTCCACGGTGGCCACCTCCTTAGTGGCGAGGCCGTCCGACTCGTGGCCCGCGTAGTAGGAGACGAGCCCCTGGATCCGCTGCTGCAGGAGGGACTTCTTCGACGCGCTCAGCCCGCCTTTCTCGGTCACGAACTTGGCGTCGAACGCCGACTTCGTGGGGGGGAGGCTCCCCGGCCGCAGCAGGTTGAACATCAGGCACAGCTCGAAGGGTCTCCTTTTCAAGGGGGTCGCGCTCAGGCAGAGCACCCTCGCCTGGCGCCGCAGCAGGTCGGCGTACACGTAGTGGGCCCTGCCCGTCTTCTTCGGGGACCCGAGGTTGGTGAGGACGTTGGAGAAGAAGTTGTGGGACTCGTCGATCACGGCGACCGTGGGTTTCGTGGCGTCGCTCTTGAGCACGAACTCGTCGTACTCCCTCCGGGTCGAAGAGGTGTTGTACGACACGAAGGTGAAGTTGGTCAGCTCCGAGCTCCACTTCCTCGCTTCCGCCGCCCAGCCTTCCGCGTCGAAGGAGCCAGGGAAGAGCACCACCACGTTCGCCACCCCGTGAAGCCGGAAAAGAGAGCCCACCGCGGCCACGGTGGTGGCGGTCTTCCCGGTGCCCGTGCCGTGGTACACGAGGAGCCCCCTGACCGGCTCCTCGCTAAAGTACCTGGAGACAAACTTCTGGAACCGGCGGAGCTCGCGCTTCGAGGCGTCGCACGGGTCCTCCCCGTCTCCCGCTTGACGAGACAGTGACTTGTACTTCAGCAAAACCCGAATAGGAAACAGCCTTCCAAGCACCTTATCGGTCGGGTCCATTACCTGAGTCTTGGGAAAAAAAAAGCTAGTGCTCGTCGTCACTGTCGAGGGTGTCCAGCGAGTCCGAGTAAACGTAGTCCCTGTTGGCGGTGTGGACGGTGCGGTAGCCCGTGACGAAGTTCTGGCTGGTGCCGGAAAAGCTGTCGTCGTCGCTCTCCGACGTCAGGTCCGAGTAGGAGTCGGTGCTGCCGGCACTCTCTTCCTCCTCATCCTTGTCATCACCATCCTCGTCGTCCTCATCCTCCTCGTCGTCCTCATCCTCCTCGTCCTCCTCCTCGTCATCCTCATCGTCGTCGTCATCGTCCTCGTCGTCGTCGGGCTCCTCCTTCTTCCCACCCGACTGCGCACCGGCGTTGTAAAAGTCGAGGAGTTTCTGGTTGGATTTCAACGGAGGCAAGGACGACGAGGTGATGGAGGTGGCGGAGAAGGCCATCGGGGAGGTGGCGGAGAAGGCCATCGGGGAGGTGGCGGAGAAGGCCATTGGGGAGGTGGCGGAGAAGGCCATTGGGGAGGTGGCGGAGAAGGCCATAGGGGAGGTGGCGGAGAAGGGCGCATGCGCACTGACGGCCGCCGCCTTGCTGGCGGCGTTCTCGGTCTCAGAAAAGCTGGTCAGAGAGCTCACACTCTGCAAACTATCGATCATGTTATGACTTTTTGCCGAGAAAAAAAGTACAGGAAAATCTATAGTGTGGTAAGGACGGGCCATGCAGTTGGTGTGGTACGTGGTAGCGTTAGGTACCTTTTTCGCCCTGTCGAACCTGAAGGAGAGGAGGGCCAACGTGTCCTACCAGTTGTCCTCGAAAGACGGCGAGATTTACCGCGTGAACGACTCTGACGACGACACGGACGCTGCGGCGGACGTCCTCGCTACGGTTCGGCAAAACCTCCGGAGGCTGGTGGCGGGGCTGGAGGTGGGCGACGCCGGAGAGTTGACGCGGGAGCAGCAGCAGAGGGTGGGGGAGACCCTCAGGAGGAGGTTCGAGCGCATCCGTTTCTCCGAGAACCCGTTCCGCTCTCCGAGCTCCTCGAGCACCTCCTTCACCGTGAACAAGGGGGACGAGGTGGTGCTGTGCCTCCGGGACGTCGCCTCCCGCGACATCCACGACCTGAACACGATCATGTACGTGGCGATCCACGAACTCGCTCACGTCGCGTGCCCGGAGGTGGGGCACACCGCCCTCTTCCTGCGCACCTTCACCTACCTGCTGCGAGAGGCCGTCCGGCTGGGGGTGTACCGCGACGAGGACTACATCAAGAAGCCGGCGCGGTACTGTGGCATCGTGATCTCGGAAAGGGTTATCTAGGCCAGTTTTACAATGAAGGTCATCCACCGCGTGACGACTCCCCAAGGGTTCGTAAAGTACTACACGTACGTGTTCGTCGGGAAACGCTGCACAGTCCTGCCCACTCTGAAGAAGGTGCGGGACAAGGGGCTGCTGCAGACGCTGGAGTCCCTCTCGGCGAAGGAGGTGACGGCGCTGGCGGATTTTTTCGGGGTGGAGCCCTGGTACGAGTGCCTCTTCAACAAGCGCCACGTCGAGGAACAGCTGGCCCTCCTCCGGAAGGACCCGGGCCGCCTGCAGAGGCTTTCCGAGAAGCTCGAGGGGCTCGGCAGCCCGCGGCAGCAGGAGGGAGGCAGGGGGGCGCCGCCCCGGCTCGACCCCTCGTCCTCCAGCCGCGCGCGCGGCACCTCGGTGGTCCTGGAGGACGAGGACGTCCGCGACAACGAGAGCCTGAAGGACCACGTCTCCAAGATCTTCATCGAGGACCACCTCGTCCCGCTGGACGACACGGTGGCGACGCTCAAGAAGAAGGTGTGCGACTGCGTGTCGTTTCCCGACCTCTACCTCACCCCCACCCGGTTGTACCTCTGGGGGGAGTCGGGCGAGGGCGAGGCCGTCCCCGTGGGGTCGCGGTGGGAGGTTTCGTCGGAGACGAGGCTGCCGGTGGTCCCCGACAAGGACGTGGGCAGCTACACCAACCTCAACACGGAGGAGCTCGTGACCATCAACACGCTCTTCGAAAAGTACGCCGGGAAGTTCAGGAGGGTCGACGAGAACCACGTCACGCTGGAGCACTACGTCTCCAAGGGTTTGGTCACGGGGAGGGAGGTTTTCTGCACGGACGTGTACTCCACCGTGGGTCGCCTGGAGCCCTCGGCGCTAACGTCGGAGGGGAGGCGCAACCTAGTCAACACGCTCTTCCGCCTGTACTACCCGCTCTCGGTCACCTCGGCCTCCAACGTGCTGTCGTTCCTCTCCGGGGTCGACACCACGACAGAGCCCGCCTCGAGCAGGAAGGTCTTCTTCGAGAACCGCAGCGAGCTCCGCCTGAAGGAGATGGTCGTCCACGTGGTCGAGAACGAGCGCAGGGCGCCCAAGGGGCTGGGGGTCCTGCCCCCCAAGGCGCAGGTGGTGAGCTTCGAGGGGAGGCTCGAGGTCAACCACTGGGTCGTCTTCAACAAGGTCGCCCTCTCGGAGGCCGTCCCGTACGCGAGCGTGGAGGTGAACGGGAAGCACTACGAGAAGAAGCTGAAGCGCGACTCCTGGTCCTCACCGGCGCAGTTCCAGAGGTTCTCCGACCTGCTGCCCCAGTGGTCGGCGAAGAGGCGGAAGGCGCTGTGCTTCAAGCTGCTCTCGCCGGACCTGAGGTACGCCACGCTGCTCCTGAACCCGGACCACTCCGTGCGCTGCAAGGTACACCTCGACCACGCTGCGCTGGAGTCGTCCACCGTCGCCCCCGCCGTGGTCGCGGACTTTCTGCGGCACGTCTGTGCGGTGGTGGGGGTTGGGGAGGCTCCGACGCTGAAGCCCGTCCTCCTGACGTTTACCCAGAAGGTTCGTTTCCCGCAGAAGCTGAGTCACAAGGGGCTCTCGGAGTTTGCGCGTCACTTCTACCCGTACGTGGCCGTGTACTCGCAGCAGAAGAAGGCCCACCAGTGGACCTTCATGCGGTACAAGCGGGTGTCGAACTACGAGAGTGAGGCGGTCGTGAGCAAGCGGGCGCTCGAGTACCTGAAGACGCTCCAGCTCACCCGGGGCGCGGTGGAGGAACTCCTGCAGAAGGAGTTCGACCTCACCGTCGCCGAGGCGAAGAGGTACGTCTCCGCCGCCCAGTCCGCGCTCAAGAGCCCCTCGGGCGAGCAGCCCACGGTCCAGACCCGGAGGTTCGGGGCCTACATCGAGGTCCTGGGGAACTGGCCCCAGCCGCTGACCGTGCGGGTGGCCGGCGTGTCCACCTTGCTGCAAGCCAAGTGCGTCAGCGACTTCGTGCAGAGGCTGCTCTTCCTCTACCACCGCGTCTTCGTGAAGGGGGACAAGGGCGTCCTGGCGAAGCTGCAGGCCAACACGGCCAGTGCGAGAGAGAGGGACTACGTCCAGGAGCTGACCTACTTCTCGAGGATGCCCGACTCCTCCCTCACGGCGCTCCGGCTCCACGACCCCACCCGTTTCGGCAGCTCCTCGTACGTCCGGGAGTGCCAGAACTCCGGCACCACGGTGAGGAGGCCGACGCTCGTCCGCAGTGAGGAGGAGCTGGTCGCGATGGGGTACCAGCTGGACCCGCAGAGCGGCTTTTTCAGGAAGGGCGACGCGGTGGCGTTCCCGTCCAGGTCCGCCTCCGGGGTGACGGTCTACTACGTGTGCGACCCCAAGGTGAACGGCGAGTTCAAGTACGTCGGCGTCCTCACGAAGCTGCAGGCCACGGACAAGCCCTGCTGCTTCAAGAAGAATCAGCTGGAGTCGCAGACCCGGAGCATCCGCGCGCGCCTGCTGCAGGCGCTGCAGCAGAAGGGCGAGCAGGACTACTCACCTCCCCCCGCGGTCTCCCGCTACGTGCGGAAGTGGAAGAAGATCACCCACGAGCGCGTCTACGAGCCGCCCGACGCCGTCGCCGTCTTCTTCGCCGCGTCCCTGGGCGTCTCCTCCGCCGTCGTCGTGGGGTTGGAGACCACCCTCGCGTACCCGCTGCTCGTCGCCCTCACGTTCGGGTTCCAGCGGTCCTACCTCGACCTCCTGGCCGCCATCAAGTCGGAGCTCGCGTCCCCGCGCGGGGAGTACCTCTTTACCTACGTCAACTTTGGGGACGTCCGCCGGAGGCTGGGCTCGGTCGGCACCTTCGTCGACCACCTCGCGAGCGGGTCCGTGCGGGATGACACGCTGCTGGAGCTCGTCGAGAAGGTCTTCGGGGTGTCCGTCGTCGCGTTCCGCGGGGAGACGCTGGCCTGCTCGGAGCCGAGGGGGGACCGGTTCCTGTTCACCGTCGCCACCGAGAAGGCCTACTACCCCGTGGCGGTGGGGGGAGAGTTCTTGGTCGGCAGGGACACGGACGTCGGGTCACGGCTCTTGGCCGCGCTCCACGCGGGCTGTCCTCGGGTGCTCACGTCGGACGTCAGCTACTACTCCTCCCTCGCCTCCCCGGGGCCCGTGCAGCAGGTGCTCTCCCCCCTCACCTTCTCCCCCCTGTTTTTGACGTACGCCTCGGGGAGCCTGCTCCCGGTGCTTCCGCTGTCGAGGATCGTAGAAGAACTCCCCCTCAGCTTCGACGCCGCGCCCGTCCCCCTGGAGCAGGAGCTCCGCTTCTTGTCGGAGTTCCCGTGGCTCCGCGTGAAAGAAGGGGGGGTGGTCTACTCTGGCGGCAAGCCCTTCGTCAGGGTGTTCGTGCTGTCCAACTCGCCCTTCGCGCAGGACGCCAGCGTCGACGTCCCCGTCGTGCTCCCGCCGCAGCACCCGGCGCGGCCTCGGTCGGGTCCGCCACCCGCTACGGACCTCCAGCCGCCCTGGGAGCCCTTCCTCCTGGAGGTCTTCCAGTTCCTGCAGAAGAACCCCTCCCTGAGGCGGGTGGTGGAAGAGGACCCGGAGAAGGGACTCTCGGAGGTGTTTGGCGCCGTCGTGTCTCCCACGCCCGTGGCGAAGGCGACGAAGCCGCGTGGTCGGCGGAGGATGATCGTCACGTGCCAGGAGGACGCGGCGGGGGACCACTGCGACCCCGAGGGCCGTTTCGTCCTGGACCCTGCGCACAGGGACCTCTTCCTGAAGCGGCTCGTCTCGCACGCCCGCCGGCGCACGGCCCTCTTCGACGAGGTGGTGGGCGCGCACGGCATGTTCGTCTCCTCCCTCGTCGACGACCGCTTCGTCCTCACCAACCCGGCGGTGGACCTCACGGTGAGCGCGGTCGTCCCCGCCACCGCGCCGCGAGAGAGGGGGTACTTCCGCGGCGAGCTCAGGGAGTACGGCAGGTACCTCCTCACCCCCCCGCAGCCCAGCGCGCTGCACGCGGCGGCCCTGGGCTACGAGTGGTCCAGCCGGGGCCTCGACGCGAGCGGGGTCGGGCGGGTGAACCTCGCGGAGCTCGTCGCCACCCTCCGCGGGCGGCTGCTGACCTGGTTTTCGACGAGGAACGACTTCCACGGCCGCAAGGTCGACTTCTCGTTCCTCCTGTCTTTCCGGCGGGACTCTCTGCCGGACATGCCGGCCGCGGTGCTGGGGTCCGTCGCGGCGGTGCTGGGGGTCCCCGCGAACGTGGTGGACCCGGAGGACAGGGTGGTCGAGACCTACTCCCCCCCCGACGGGGACCGCACCGCCGCTGCGGCGTCCCCCCCGCCGCAGCAGTGGGACCGCGGGCACCTGTACGTGCGGTTCACCCCTCAGGGTGTGGAGGCCCTCCTCCTGAAGCCCTGAAACCGCTCCAGGACCTTCTCGATGATGGCGTCCATCTCGAGGAGGAGCCCCCCCCCGGCGCCCTCGTCCTCCGGCCTCTCCTCGCGGAGCTGCTGCGTCCCCTCGAGGGCGGCCGAGTCCACGACGAGGTCGACCATCCCGGTCCCCCCGCGGATCACCTTGCCGACCATGATGCGGCTGCTCACGGAGGACAGCGTGTCCACCTCCTGGAACACCGCCGCCTGGACCAGCTGGTCCACCGTCTTCTCAAAGGCCACCCTGGAGAGCGGGTCGGTCTCCAGCTTGGTGAGGCCGTACCGGTTCACCGGCGTCACGTTGCCGAGGTGCGTCATGATGTCGACCAGCAGGCTGACGTGCTGGAAGTTCACCTCCCCGCCCTGCGAGGAGAAGACCTTTGAGATCTCCTGGATGAGGACGGCCCGGGTGGCCTCCACCCCCAGGACCACGAAGCACGTGTAGAGGTCACTCGTGTACAGGCGCGGCTGGTCGACCCCCTTGAGGCCGCCCAGGTCTCGGAACACCTGCGGCCCCGAGCCGCGGACCTTGAGGACAAACTCCTTGTCATCCCTGATGTTCCCCGTGTCCTCGTCCACGACCTTCTTCGTCTCCCGCGAGAGGACGACCGGCTCCCCCGTCATCCCCGAGAAGAAGAAGTCGTCCGTGAGCACCTCCGCGACGGTCTTGAGGATCGCGAGCGAGTAGCTCTTCAGGTCGAACACGAAGCAGACCTCGGGGTCGTCCGGCCCGTTCTCCGAGTTGCTGACGACGGCGAGGGCGGTTACGAGCGCGAAGCTGTCCTTCTCCTTCTTCCGCATCGCGCGCTCGAACGCGGGCCACGCGCGGACCACCTTGAGCTTCACCTCGAGCAGGGAGAGGTGGCTGTCCAGCAGCTTCTCCCTGTCCACGGAGAACCGCAGCGAGAACGCGTAGCCCCCGGCCGCGGCCCCGACGACAGGGTACACGGTCTCCTCGGACACCCCCGGCACGGCCGTGCCCCCGAAGAAGAGCAGCTCCGCCCGCGACGACAGGTTCCGCAGCGACATCTTCCTGACCCGGTTCAGCACTCGGTGGGCGTTCGTCTGGTCGGTCATGTAGACCCTGAACATCCCTCCCTTGGAGTTCTTGGTGAAGTTCACGAGCTCCTTGAGCCTGACCACCTCGTTCACCCCCCCGACCACGTCTCCCACGCCCGCCATGTGGAAGGTGTTGAGTGTGAACTGCGTGAGCGGCTCCCCGATGCTCTGGGCGGCGAGCACCCCCACCATTTCGCACGGCGGGACGACGTTCCGGTTGAAACTGTCGGTCATCTCGTGCAGCAGTTCCTGGAACGCCTCCTTCGACATCTTGTACTCGGAGACGACCCTGGGCGGGCAGAGGTACTCGTAGAGGAGCACCTTGAGGAGCGTCTTGTGCAGGGCGTCGTGCTCGAAGAAGCCTACCCCCGAGTCGTTCACCACGCAGAGGCGCGTGCACCGGTTGCCGAGGAAGCGCTGGAGCTCCTCGTTCACGTGGTCCTCGTCCAGCGTCGGGTCCTCTCTGTCTGAGCCGAGCCGCACGAGGATGAGGTTGGGCAGGTTGAAGGGCAGGAAGAACTTCTCCCGGACGATCTTCGGGTCCAGCGTGGCGTCGGCCTGCACCTTCCGCAGCAGGTCGCGCTGCTCCCTCATGAAGGCGGACCACTTCTTGCCGTACACCTTCCTCACGGTGGCGTCGTCGTAGTGGACCAGCTGGCTGGTGACGACGTACTGCGAGGCGGCCTGGTAGCCGCTGTCTCCGTAGACGAACTGCACGATCCCCCCGGTGGCGTTGCGCACCGTCCCGTCGTAGGCCACGTAGACGTCCTCGGTCGCCTTGATGGTCTTCCTCTGCATGTAGCCCGTGTCGGCGGTCTTGATGGCCGTGTCGATGGTTCCCACGCGGGACGAGGTCATGTGGAAGAAGAACTCCGTCGGCGTCAGCCCCTCCAGGAAGCAGCTCTCCACGAACCCCCGCGAGTAGGCCTGGTCGTCCTGCTTGCAGAAGGCGGGCAGGCTCCGCCGGTCCAGCAGCTTCGGGACCAGCTGCTCCGAGTGCTGCATCATCTGCTGCCCCAGGCAGGACGCCAGCTGCACCACGTTGGTGAGGTTGCCCTTGGCGCCGGAGCTCACCTCGACGAAGAAGGCGTTCTCGAACCCGAGCGTCTGGAACGTCTCTTTCGCGAGCACGTCCCTGAACCTGTTCAGCTCCCGGTACATGACCTTCTCGAAGGGGCCCCGGCGGAAGAGCCGGTTGTTCTCGTTGTCCGTCACGGCCCGGGCGACCTCGAGGGTCTTCTCCCTCTTCTTCTGCACGACCGCCCTGGACACGTCGTCCCTCAGGTGCAGGTCCCCGTAGCCCAGCGAGAACCCCCGGTACTGCATCAGCCACCGGTTGCAGAGCCGCTGGACGTCGTCCATGAAGTTCGTGGTGACCTGCGGCCCGTACATCTGCAGGATGAGGTGGGGCAGCGAGTTCTTCACGTCCCCGAGCTGCTGCTTCGAGAGCCGCCCCTTCACCACCTCGCCCTTTTCCACGTGGACCCCGCCCTGCTGCAGCGTTACTAGCTCCGGCACGAGCAGGGAGAAGACCTCGGCCCCGGTGTACGTCTTCCCCTTGGTCACCCTCAGGGTCCCGTCGAGGAACTGGGGGAGGAGCGAGGACGTGGCCGCCAGGTTCATGAGCACGTCCCAGCCGACCCGCGTGTCCTCGTCGGTGAGGAGGAAGGCGCCCAGCAGCGAGTCTTGCAGGAGGTGGATGATGGGCGCGCTGTGTTTCGGGGAGATGATGTGGCGCTTGATGTCCGCGAGCATGCGCAGCTCGATGGACGACTGGACACTCTGCGGGGCGAAGAGGTTCATCTCGTCTCCGTCGAAGTCGGCGTTGTAGGGCTTCGTCGCGGTCACGTTCAGCCGGAACGTCATGAGGGCGGGGTCGCGGATCACCCTCACGCGGTGCGCCATCATGTTCATCTTGTGCAGGGAGGGCTGCCGGTTGAAGAGGACGACGTCGTCGTCCAGCAGGTGGCGGTGCACTATCCAGTTGTACCGCAGCTCCAGGTCGGCGCTCTTGAAGCGCAGGTCGATCTTGATGTTCCGCCCGCCGGCGCCCTTCGCGTGCGTGTTCTCCACGAAGTTCGCGCCGGGGTAGGTGTCCCTCCCGTTCCTCACCAGCTGGGTGAGCCGGTCGATGTTGTAGGGCGTCACGAGCTCGGGGTAGGTGAGCGTGGTGGCGACCGCCAGCGGCACGCCCACCTCGTCCACGGCCGTGTTGGGGTCCGAGGAGATCACCGTCCGCGCCGAGAAGTCCACGCGCTTGCCCAGCAGGTTCCCACGGAAGCGACCGAGCTTCCCGCCCCGGAAGCGGCTGGTGATGCTCTTCGCGACGTTCCCGCTCCCCTTGACCTCGCACCTCGGGAGGTAGACGGAGTCGTTGTCGTAGTACGTGGCCAGGTGGTACTGCAGGCAGTCCTGGTAGGGCTTCAGGTACTTGGAGTCCGCGTCCTCCTTCTCCTTCTTGAGCTTCTCGTTGAACTTGACGATGTCCGAGAGCTTGTGGGTCAGCACGTTCTCCGCGTAGCCCTGCGCCAAGAAGTCGCCCCTGTTCGACGGGCGGATGCAGACCGGCGGCACCGCGAAGTTGGTGATGATGAGCTTCTCGGGGTTCGAGATGCCGATCATCTCGCAGTCCTCCCGGGAGATGTTCCGCAGCAGGTAGTAGCAGTCGGCCGCGCTCAGCAGCTGCCGCACCTTCTTTTTCCCGCCGCCCTCGTCGGACGCCTCGGTCGAGGTCACGTCGGCGCCGGACGCCGGGTAGTCGGCGGCCACGTAGAGCACCCCGTTCGACTTCTTGAAGTCGACCGACAGCTTCGGCACCGGGACGCCCGAGTACGGAGACACCTTGACGGAGGAGCACAGGTTCCTCACCTCGGCGAAGCGGTACTTCCGGTTCGAGGCGATCAGCTTCTTGGCCAGCACCTCTCTAGGGATCAGCAGGCGGCAGCTCCGCAGGCAGATGCACGAGAGCACCCCCTTGACGAAGTGGACGAAGCCGAAGTGGAAGCAGGGCTGCGCGAGCGTGATGTGCCCGAAGTGCCCCGGGCAGTCCAAGTAGCTCTTCTTGCACGTCATGCACAGGGTCCCGAAGTCGTTGACCCCCAGGTGCGGGTCCAGCAAGCCCTGCAGCTTGGGCTCGTTCCCCTCGTACGTCTCCCCGTAGATGACCCCCTCCTGCTCCAGGACGCTGAACCGCTGGACCTCCTTGTTGGTGAAGACGTCGAACTGGATCATCTCCAGAGTCGTAGGCGGTTCCATTGCCTATCTGGGACAGGAAAAAACACCACGTTTTTAATGCGCAAAAAAAAAAATGTGGGCCGGGAAACAAGATGCGCCTCCTGAACTTCCTCCTCCTGCCTCTCGCCGCAGCCGCCTCCGCTCTCCCCGGGCTGTCCGGGTTGTGGTACCAGACGTTCAGCAGCCACTTCCTGCAGTCCTCGTTCGAGATCGACTGGAAGTGCGTGCAAGTCGAGGTCCTCCCGGTCGAGGAGAACAGCTACCAGGTCTTCCGCACGGCTCGGCTCCACGGGGGCCCTGTGATCTACCGCCCGCCGCCCGCCACCTTCGAGTACGTGAACAGCACCCTCGTCTCCCCGCCCTTCGTTTACGACGTTCACGTCATCTCCAACAAGTCGACGGTGGTCCTCACCGACGAGTTCCAGCCCTTCATCTACGTGTTCGAGAGAAACCTGTCCAGGAGACACTCGGGAGCGCAGATCGAAAAGAAGCTCGTCCAGTGGGGCATCGAGCTGAACTACGACACGAGCCTCGTGGAGTCCTACGACCCCGACAACTGCACCCCGCAGTGAGGAGTGCGTGGTGAGTCCAACGCACCACCACCTTTTTGTTTCTGGCTCCGACGCATGACGACGGACACGCTGGAAGGGTTCGACCACCTGAAGACGCACCCCGAGGGAGACCTGCGGCCGCTGCGCCTCAAGCGGAGCGTCGGCTGCGACCTCCTCCCGCTGCTCCCCTCCACTCAGTCTCTGGTGGGTGGCTCCCCCAGAGCGAAGGACAGCCAGTTGTGGGCCGTCAGGTGTGGGGAGCACCCGTCCACCCTGAGGAGCTCCACGGTGAAGCGGTCGACCCTGGGGACGGGCGGCACGTAGGCCTGCGGCACCGGCAGGAAGCGGTTGAAAGGGTCCTCTCCGGGGAAGCAGACCCCGACCAGCCGTCGCGTGGCCTTGTCGTCGTTCAGGGAGAGGAACACCTCGAGCGCCGTCTCCGCGCAGCAGGGCACCGTGTGCTGGTGGGCGAACGGCGACCTGTCCACGCGGAAGCGGAGGTGGAAGACCGCCTGCGTCCACACCCCAGCTTCCGCCCCCTCCTCCGCCAGACGGAAGGACGACGGGCCCAGGACCTCACTGACCCTGGCCTGCTTCCCGGAAGAGGTGGATACGGGGTCGCCCACGACGACGTGCGGGAGGGGTCGGGAGGCGGAGCAGAGCCCCTCCTTGTCGACGACGATGCGGCAGGGGGGCTCCCGGCAGGTGAGCACCACCGCGCCGCCGCTGCCGGCCTGCCGTTGGTGCACCAGCGGGTGGTGGTCCCTCTGCTTGGTCGAAAACTCCCGCCCTCTTCCTCCGTCGTTGGGGAGCGTGATCACCACGCGACAGTCACACTCCCCCGGCACGTAGGCCCCCACCATGCGCACCTGGGAGAGGCCGCGGTACGGGTTCAGCGGGACCACGCTGTACCGGTCGGTGTACCGGTGCGGTGTGCCGCCCGCAACTCTCCCGAACAGAACCCGCGCCCCCCCCTTCTCGGAGAAGGGCGGGTTCCCGGTGGTGCTGACGGTGAACTGCAGGTGGTCTTCGTCCGGCGCGGCGGAGGCCTCGTGGTGGCCGTTCAACTCCCCGAGGGGGATGCCGCCGAGGTGGTCGAGGCTGATCTTCAGGGACAGGGAGCACGGGCCGACGAGGGCGTCGGCGCACGGCACCTCCAGGCCCCCGGCGTGCTGCGAGACTCCCGACCCCTGCAGCAGGAGCGGCCCCTCGCACTCGACCACCGTGAAGCACTGCGGGACGGCGGCCTCGATGAGGTCGCCGCACTTCACGAGGACGGTCTCCGGCGACAGGGGGCTGACCTCAAACTTCCCACTCAGCCACGCCTTCTCCACGTGGCTGAGCACGAAGGCGTCTCCCGCGACGAGGCCGTGCGAGGGCACGAGCACGGTCACGACGCCCGACCCGTCCGACCGCAGGGGGTTCCCGGGCAGCACCCGCACCCCTTCGACCGTGGGAGCCCGGACGGCCGTCCGGCTGGACAGGACGACTTCGGTCATCGGCGCGGGGGAACCTGCTGCGCAAGAGGCGGTGCGTCAGTGGTCGGGCACGATGCGGTCAGTGAGCCCCACCTCCAAACGGCAAAACGAACGACGGCCCGCAGTCGTTCTCCCCCTTCAGGAGCAGGTCGCCTCCGCCCCGACGGCTCTTCGTCCTCCTCAACGAGGTCGCCGTGGCCTGCAAGCAAATCCCTGGATGCGAGCCTTGCTTCTTGTACCTCACGATAGTTATAGGACATGTGGGAGACCTGCTGGCCGTCCAAAAAGACACGACGAGCAAACCTCGCCTTTGCTCAGCACGTAGTCTCCTCCGGCGACGTCGTCGATGACCGACCCACCCTTTTCTCCTCCTCCGCTGCAGGATGCGACTCCTGCTCTTCGGCTCGGTGATGTGGAGGATCCGGAACCTGGGTGTGAACGTGTACAACGGGGGCCTCGTGCCCTTGGGACCGAACCGGACCGTGGAGCACGTGGTCCCGAAGTGCCTGTTCGACCTTCGCCGGGAGGCAAATGTGTACCACAACCTGGTCCCCTGCGACCTCCTCACCAACCGGGGCAGGAGGAACTACCGGATCGGGGACCCCCAGATGCTCGCCGACGTGTTCGAGGACCTGAGGAACGGAGGGGTCGCGCCCCGCCAGTACCGGGTGGTGCGAGACCACGAGGAGGAGGTGTCTGGGCTGGTCGACCGGGGCACGTTCTACCCTTCTCCTGAGGCCGACATGGGTCTCATCGTGCGGTCCGTGGTCCAGACTCTGCAGAGCTCGCCCTACCTCTACCGGTACCTCGACAAGATCGTCGACCACGAGTCCACCCTCGCCAAGTACTACGACCTCCCAGTGAGCCCGCTGGAGGACGCGCGGGACAGGGAGGGGAGCAGGGGGGGAAAAATTGAAGGAGGGCCCGGTGCCGGACAGGGACGAAAATGACGGCTAGCTACTACAAGGATCTGGAACAGTCTGACCACCGCGTGGTGGTCACCCAGTTCCCCGACGGGTTCACCCTGTACTCGTGGAACCAGGCGCCGCGCAGCGTATTCCGCGTCTTCGGAGGGGTCCTTTCTCCGCTGTACCGGACGGAGGCCAACCTTCGGCTGGCGCAGAAGTGGACGGCTCTCGTCAAGTACGTCGTCTGGCCCTACCTGTGCTGGGCGAAGGACGAGGCCAGGTGCCTGCGGTTCCTGGCGACCCTCCGCTGCCTCACCCGCGACTTCGGGGGGATCGAGAACTTCAAGGTCTCCGTCAGGGACGGGAAGGTGTCCCTGTCGATCTTCGCGGAGACCCGCAGCCAGTACAAGGAACGCCTCCGGCAGGCGCTGGCTTCCGTGGTCGACGACTCCCCGAGGTTGGTTGTGGCGCTGCAGGAGCTTTCCGACCTGGAGGCGCTCAAGGAGGTGAAACCGCCCGGGTTTGAGGTGGTGGGCGCTTCGCCGAACCCTCTGCTCGTCCGAGGGGTCGACGGCGTCGCGTCGCTGCCCCCGGACAACCTCAGCAGGGCGCTCGGCAAGTGTCAGGCCTACGCTGTGGGCGGGGGGCGCACCCTCTACAACGTTCACGTGCCGTACGGCCTGGCCAACGGGCCCGCCGCGAAACGGTTCCGCTGCCTGGGCGGCGCGTCCCCCCCGCGGTCCAGCGACGACTTCTACCGGGAGGTGTACGGGCTCATGAGAGGCGCCTCGGGGGAGGTGGTGGTGGCCGGCGACTTCAACAGCCTGCGCGCGCCCCCTCCCTCTGCGGGCGTCAGAAGCTTCTCGGTCCGCACCCCGGAGGAGGACTACAAGACCGTCGTCGTCAACCCGACCTTCGACGCGGTCCTTCTTCTGGAGTAGTGGCTGTCGGCGTCGTGGCCCCCTGCACTGACCGACCGGGGCCGTCACGCTCCACACGTTTACTTTTTTCCCCTCCCAAAGTATTATATGTTTCTCAAAGCTCTTCTGCCTTGGCTGCTCCTTTGGGGAGGAGGGAGTTGCGCGTGGACCATTTCGCCCGGCGCCGAGATCTTCGACGAGGTGGGGAGTCGCGTTCGCGTGAAGGGCATTTCGTGGTTCGGGTTCGAGACGCCGGACGGGACGGTGGACGGCCTGTGGGCTCACCCGATGAGCTGGTACCTCGACCTGCTGGCGTCGGAGGCTTTCAATGTCATCCGCGTCCCCTTCTGCGCGCAGTGGGTGCTCCAGGAGGAGGGCCGCTGGCCGTCGGGGGGCATGGTCGGCGCCGACTGGACCTTGCAGGGGAAGACGTCCTTCGAGGTGCTGGACGCGCTCTTCGAGGAGAGCGCGCGGCGCAACGTGTCGCTGATGCTGGACCTCCACCGCCTGAACAACCAGTACATCTCGGAGCTCTGGTACGACCCCAACAACGGCGCCTTCACCTCCGACAAGTACTTCGAGGCGTGGTTCAAGGTCCTGGACCGCTACCAAGACCGGCCGAACCTGGTGGCGGTCGACATCCTCAACGAGCCTCACGGGCGCGCCACCTGGGGATCTGGGGACCCCTCGACGGACTGGCAGAGGTTCGCCTCCTTCGCGCTGGAGAAGTTCGACGAGCGGTACCCCGCGTCCCGCTGGCTGTACCTGGTGGAGGGCGTGAACTGGGGCGGGGACCTGCAGGGCGCCAGGGACCACCCTCTGGAGATCCCGCCCAACCTGGAAGGGAGGGTGGCCTACAGCCTCCACACCTACGGGAGGAGCGTCGTCCCGTCCATCAACTCCGGCGACGTCGCGGGCCTGCGGAACCACTGGCAGAACGCCGCCTTCTTCCTGAAGGACCGCGGGCAGGCCGTCATCGTCGGGGAGTGGGGGGGGCAGACGTACCTGGACGCCGACTGGATGAACCATCTCGCCGACTTCCTCATCGAAAAGGACTGCAGAGACAACTTCTTCTGGTCCCTGGGGCCGAACAGCGGGGACGTCGCGGGCTACCTCCTCGACAACTGGACGGACGTCGACAACTTCAAGAGGGAGGTCTGCCGCCGCGTCCAGCCCGACCCGTACCCCAGGCCTCACGCAGCGTAGCTAGAGGCGTAGCAATGCGGTCGTCCCACCTAACGACGGTGTTTCGAACGACGGAAATTGAGGTCGGTTGGTACCATTGACGTCACGAGACAAGAGCTCACGACAGGTTGGGCACCAGTGTTAGAAACAGCGTAACCCCCTCACAGTCGAAAAAGAACAGCCAGACGGTTTCTAAAAAAAAAAGTGAAATCGTGGTTGTGATGCAGGGAGCTTGTGAAGAACCCTATGGATCTCAAGGTCTATGCTGACGAGGTGTCCGGCGTCTCGCGACGCTGGCTTGAGAGCCTGAACGAGCGGAAAAAGTACCGCGGGAGTCCGTTCCTCCTGCACGGAAGGTCGGCGCAGTCCTTCTACTTCGGGGAGCCTCCCTCCCACGTGGCGTATTTCGTGAGCTTCCTCTCCAAGGGCACGGTCTCCTGCCACGACCTGGTCCGGTGCTTCGAGCGGAGTGGCGAGTGGAGCTTCACGCACTCGGACTCCGACCACTACCGCAACACGGTGTTCCTGGAGCGGAGCCGGGACAGCTCCGGGCTCGTGCGCAAGGCGGTCGTGACGGTCAGCAAGAGGAAGGAGGAGGCCTACAAGCTGATCGAGCCGAAGCCTTTCCTTGTGAGCGTGTCGGACAGGACCTCCGTGCTCTGCGTGGACCCCCTCACGTACGCGGCCATGGAGAGGACGGCGCGGAAGCCGCAACACCTGCTGTCCTACCCTCCCTTGGCGCGCCTCCTCGACAGCGCCGAGCACCGCCGCTGCCTCGCTTCCCTGGTGGCGGGGTGCTCCGTCCCGACCCTGCTGCGAATCCAGGAGAGCGGGTGGAACCACGGCGGCCGCGAGGACGTCTTCCGGGCGCTGCGGTCCGAGGGCCGGGCAGCAGGCGGGCTGGAGACCGTGTTCTCCCTCGGCGGCACGGATCCGGCGGGATACCTCGGCCACGAGGCGGCGTGCGTCTCCTGGGGCGGAAACAGGGAGGCCGTGCGGAGTGCGCTCGCGTCACTCCGCCTGCTGGACGTCTCCTGGGCGGAGGACCACTTCGCCGTGGGGGTGCAGAGGAACGGGGTCGCGAGCCACCACCACCCCTTGCCGGCCACCCGGTTCCTGGACGCGGCCATGGTGGCGGAGAGTTACGGGGTCGTGACGAGTCAGCCGTTGCTGGTCGTACGGTGGCTGGACGCGGCCAGAGTGGGGTTCGTGGAGGACGACGCGGCGTCTTCTCTGGCGGGGGCGCTGCGGGTCTTCCTCGACCTGGCTGCGCTGGGCGACTGCCGCGAGGCCGAGGAGCAGAGGAGCCTGCTTGCGGCGCAGACCGAGTTTGACAGGGCGCCGGGGTGGGACCGCTGGCTGAGCCCCTCCTTGCTGTCGCTGCGGGGCCGCCCGCTCTTGGCGGAGGCCGCGCGCCTCTCCTCGGAGCGCCCTCCCGTCGCTTGCGGGCGCCCGCACTCGACCGCCGACCTCTTCCGTCCGACGCTGGAGCAGTGGGAGGGCGCCCTGCGCCCGTACGTCGAGGGGTACCTCGCCCGCCGGGACCAGCCCGCGCTGCTCGTGTACGGCGGCCAGGCCTTCGCCGCCTACTTCCGCGCCTTCCTCCCGCCGGTGCTGGACCTGGTGCCCACGGTTGACTGGGACGTGATGTGCGTCGTCGACGAGGTGCCACCCGTCGGGTCGCTGCGGGCGGCCGTCGGCGCCGTCCTGGAGGCCGGGCTCCCTCCGCCGCCCCTGGCGGACGACGCGTCCCCTCGCAGCGGGGAAGAGGAGGAAGTGCACCGCTCGGGCCCGTGGGTGGTGACCGAGATCGTGAGGCTGGAGTGGGCCATGTACCGGTTCTACTACGGTGACACGCACGCGTGCGACTTCTCCTTCCGGACGTGCGAGAGCCTGCGCCTCCGCAGCTGTAGGGAGGTCCCGGCAAACGTGCTGGTCGACGGGCTCCCAGTGGTCGACCCCTTCACGCTGGTCGTCATGACGGTGACGGTGCTCTGGGAGCGCACCAAGAAGCAGCTGCACGAGTGGAAGGTGCGGCGGGACTGGAAGCGGCTGCTCCTTCTCTCCCTCGTCGACCTGGACCCTCTGCGACAACTCCTGGCGGACGAGAAGCGGGAGGTGTGGTTGCGACAGTTCGTGGAGGAGGACCTGCCTGCGGAGAAGTACAGGGACCGCGTGTTCACGCGGCTGCAGAGCTGGAACTCCGTGGTGGTTTCTTCGGTGCTGCGGGTGAGGGACGCCGTGGGCAGCCTCGTCAAGGGGAGCAAGCTCTTGGGCTCGATGCAGCTGGACGCGCCCTTCGAGTCCTGCCACCTCATCTCCTACAGGTCCACGAGGTTGCGCCGGACCTGGCTCCACTACTTCAAGGAGGTGTTCGAGTTCCACGCGGCTCTCCTCTTTAAGGACTACCGGGGCTTCCGTCTGCTCTCGGTGCTGGGGAAGGCGAGTGCCACTCCCCTCACGCTCTCCCACGACATGTTCTTGCGTTGGTACCTCGGTGACTTCCTGCCGCCGCGGGACGACCGGCTCTCTCTCAGGGCGGCGGCGACGTGGCAGCTCCTGCGCAGCCTGCCGGAGCAGCCCAGCCAGGACGTCGCTCTGGCCGTGCGGTCCGCCATGGCCCGCAGCCCCTGCAGAGGGGAGCTCCTCGCCGTGGTGGCGGACGAGCTGAGCCGCCAACTTCTGCTGTGACGACGCACGGCGCCCGTCTTCTTTCTTTCTCCACGTTCTCCCGGCTGAAAAAAGCGGAAATTCTCACTTGCTCTGTTTCCTGTACGTGGACTGGGCGTTGTACCCGCTATTCCACTGAGAGATGTAGTTCTTCATTTTGGATGGAAAGGGGTTGTTCGGTATGTTCAACTCGTAGCTGAGTTGGCCCTGGACACAGGCTGGCTGGTTGGTGTAGCAAGTGTCAGACACGGTCACCGTCCCGCCGGGAAAGCACGAATAACACTGGTCGGTCTGCTGGAACGAGACCGCCGTTACCTTTCCTGACGCGTTGATGATCAAGCCGGAAGCGGCGGCGGGGAGTGTTACCTGGCCTGAAGTACATCTGCAAGACGACATTTCTCTCTGTCAAGTATTTTCGACAAACCTCGGGGGAGGAGAAAGACACCAAACCTGGCGTCTTTGTAATGAGCCGCAAGAAGAAGTTCGTGCTGCCGTCCGGAGTCTGGTCCGGTCCGTTCCTGGGTTTCCTCGTCGTCACTTGGTTAGTGGTTTCCGTCTACTTCTACCTGCTGAAGAAGAAGAACCGTTTCCTCCTGTTCACCTCGAGCGGGGACAACAGCCGGTGGGACGAGTTTTGGATGCGGGCCGACAGCGGCGACCGCGGCTACGACGTGGTGGTCGTCTACTACGGGTCACATCCGGAGGAGCAGCTGCCGAGGTTCAGGAGGGCTGGGGCCCGCGGGGTCTGGGCTCACAAGGGGAGCAAGTTCAATAACCTGTGCTGGCTGCACGAGACGCACCCTGAGTTCCTGCTGCCGCAGTACCGGTACGTCGCCGTGTGGGACGACGACGTGGAGGTCCTTCCCGCGGACATCCGGCGTCTCTTCGAGCTGACGGAGCGCTTCGGGCTCTCCGTCTCGATGCCGTCGTTTTCGGCGGACAGCAAGCTGTCGTACGGCCCGACGCGGCACAAGGAGGGCGTGCTCCTGACCTTCACGAGCATGGTGGAGATGAACGTGCCCGTGTTCAGCCGCGAGAGCCTGGGCAGGGTACTGGCGGAGGCCCCGGACATCTGTGGTCTAACGGGCTACGGCGCAGACCACGTGTACATGAACCTCCTGGACCCGACCCACTCGGCGACCGACCGGTTCGCGGTCGTCCACGACGTGGTCTGCAAGAACCCCCACGACAGCGAGAAGAGGGAGGGGGTGAGCGAGATCGACAAGGTGCGTCCCCTCGAGGCCCGCAGGGCCGAGTGGTTGGAGCTCAAGTCCAACAAGGGCCTGGTCGAGGTCGAGTTCAAGGAGTACAGCTCCGTGCTCAAGTAGGGTTGTTCCGTCCCCCGTTTTTTTTTGTCCGTATCCGGGCAGCATGCTGTCGTTCCAGGTCATCGACATCCGCGGGGCGGACCAGGAGGAGGACGACGAGGACGCCTTCGTGGTGTGGCTGTTCGGGAGGACGTCGGACGACCGGTCGGTGTCGGTGCAGGCCACCGGCTACTGCCCGAGCTTCTACGTGTCCCTCGCGCGCGGGGTGACGGTGGGCGCGGTGCTGTCGTCTCTGGGGAGGGAGCGGCGGGCCCGGCCGCACGAGCACCGCGTGGTCTCGCGGCTGGACTTTGACGGCTTCCACGGGGACGAGCGCTTCCCCTTCGTGCAGCTCTCCTTCAAGACGTCACGCGCGATGCGGTGCGCGGTGCGGGTGGGGACAGAGGCGGGCTGGAAGCTCTACGAGTCGAACCTGGACCCGGTGCTGCGGTTCATGCACGTGACCGGCGTCTCTGGGGGCTCGTGGGTGCGCGTGGCGGGGGTCGACCCCGGGCCGTCGGGCGGGCCGGCGGTGACGGCGGAGGTCCCGTACGGCAGGCTGTCGGCGGACGAGTCCGCGCGGTGGGAGGTGGCTCCGTGGCGGGTGCTGTCGTACGACATCGAGGCGACGTCGACGGCGCCGGACGGGGGCTTCCCGCTGGCCTCGCGCCCGGGCGACGCGGTGATCCAGATCGGCGTCTCCGTGAACCGGTTCCGGGACCCCCACTGCTACCGCCGGCTGGTGCTGTGCCTGCTGGAGGTGGAGCGCTCTCCGGACTTCGAGGTCCGGTGTTTCGGGACGGAGCGCGAGCTGCTGCTGGGCTTCGTGCGGGTTCTGCAGGAGGAGGACCCGGACGTGCTTATCGGCTACAACACGTTCGGCTTCGACAACTTGTACATGATGGACCGCGCGGAGCTCTTGGGCGTGTCCTCGGCCTTCAGCCGGTGGGGCCGCCGCGGGGGGCCCTGCCGCGCGTGGCGCAAGAAGGCGCTCTCCTCGTCGGCGCTCGGGGACAACTCCCTGAGCTACTTCGAGGCCGAGGGCCGGCTGCAGATCGACGTGATGAAGGTGGTGCAGCGGGACCACAGCCTGGAGAGCTACAAGCTGGACGCGGTGTCCTCGTTCTTCAACCAGTTCCCGGTGGAGTCGGTGCTGTCGAGCGCGTCGTTCACGACGCAGCGGCCGCCGCCGCCGGGGTCCTGGCTGGTGTTCCGCGTGGTGGACGAGTCGTCCGGCGTGGAGGACGAGTCGGAGCGGGCGAGGGTGGTAGCGGTCGACGGCGAGACCGTGGAGGTGGCGGGCGCGCCGGTGCCTCCTGGCGCGCGCAAGTGGAGCCCGGTGAAGGACGACGTGCCCGCCGCGGAGATCTTCCGGCTCTTCGCGCAGGGCCCCTCGGAGCGGCTGGTGGTCGCCCGGTACTGCCTGCAGGACTGCGTGCTCGTGAACCAGCTGTGCGAGCGGCTGGACGTCCTCTCCACGAACCTGGCGATGAGCAACGTGTGCTGGGTTCCCCCGCAGCACATATTCACGCGGGGGCAGGGCGTGAAGGCCTTCTCTCTGGTGACTCGCGAGACGGGCGCGGCCGGGTTCGTGGTGCCGGCCGTCTCGAAGGCGGACCTGGTGGACGTGGTGTACCGCGGGCCGATCGACCGGTCGCGGCGGTCCCCCCTGAAGGAGTGCAGCTACGACTTCTGCTGCTCGAGGGAGCCGCTGCTGCAGGCGCAGCCCGCGGGCTGGCAGGCCCTGCTCCACGACCGGCAGCTGTTCCTGCGCGGGGCCCGGGTGAGCCACGTGCGGAGGGACGCGGGCGGGGGCGGCTTCGTGGTGTCCTTCGTGGGCTCCGCTCCGGACGCGGCCGCGCCCGACCTCTCCTCGCTGCGCGCCCGCGGCGGCGGCCCCGGCCGGGTGGCGGTGCGGTGCCTCTTCGAGACGGAGCGGGGCGCGGTCTGCGGCGTGTGCCTGCGCGTCCAGTACTCGTCCTCCTACAAGGGCGCCGCGGTCCTGGACCCGGAGCCGTTCCTGCACTACTCCCCGATCTCGGTGCTGGACTACGCCTCCCTGTACCCGCGCTCGATGGTGGGGAAGAACATCAGCTGGGACACGGAGGTGCGCGACCGGTCGAAGCTGGGGCTTCCGGGGTACGCGTACCACCGGGCGTCCTACGAGGAGTGCGACGGCACGGTCGTGGAGTGCGTGTTCGCGGAGAAGGCGGGGGAGAAGGGCGTGGTCCCGCGCATCCTGTGGCGCCTGATGGAGGAGCGGTCCGCCACGCGGCGGCGGGCCAAGTCCGAGCCGGACGCGTTCCGGCGCAAGGTCCTGGACAGCCACCAGCTCGCGCTGAAGGTCACGGCCAACTCGCTGTACGGGCAGATGGGGGCGCTGACGAGCCCCCTGTACCGGAAGAGCCTGGCGGCCTGCACGACCAGCACCGGGCAGGAGATGCTGCGGCTGGCGAAGCGTTACCTGGAGGTGGACTTCGTGGGGGTGGCTGGGCTTCAGACGGCCCCGCGCGTGGTCTACGGCGACACGGACTCGGTCTTTGTGGACTTCGGCCTGGGCACGGACAGGGAGGCGCGGCGGCGGAGCATCGAGCTGGGGCAGCTGGCGAGCCGGAGCATTCGTCTGCCGGCGCCTCACGACCTGGAGTACGAGAAGACGTTCCACCCGTGGGTGGTTCTCAAGAAGAAGAAGTACGCCGGTGTGAAGTACGGCACCGACCCGGACAAGGGCTCGGTGAGCTTCATGGGGATCGTGCTGAAGCGGCGGGACAACGCGAAGATCGTGAAGAAGGTGTGCGGGCACGTCCTGCGCATGATGCTGGACATCCGTCCTGCGCAGCAGATCGTGGAGGAGACGCGGCGCCTGGTGGCCGACGTGCGCGACGGCCGCTTCGGCCTGGACTTTTTCAGCACGTCGAAGAAGCTGAAGGCCTCCTACAAGAACCCGCAGGGCGTCGCGCACGCGGCGCTGGCCGCGCGGATGCGGTCCCGCGACCCGGGTTCGGCCCCGCAGGTGAACGACCGGGTCAGCTTCGTGCAGGTGTTCGACCCCTCCTTCGACAAGAGCACTCTGCAAGGGGACCGGGTGGAGGAGACGTCGGAGGTGCAGAGGCGCGGGCTGGCCGTCGACTACCTCTACTACATCCGGAACCAGGTGATGGTGCCCGCCTGCCAGCTGCTGGAGCTGGTGGTGCCGGACCCGAAGCGGGCGGTCTTCGACGAGGTGGTCGCCTCGATCGAGGCGGAGCGCGGGAGGCTCCTGCGCACCGGCGGGAAGATGCGCACCATCGACTCGTACTTCGGGAGGTCCTCCGGAATAAAAAACCGTGTAGAAGTGTAACGACAACATGTTGGTGGCTGGCCCAGTCATGGTGGTGAGGCTTTACCGGCCGAGCGACGGGAAGGTGCTCTACCTCTTCGCGGACTATCACCAGGATCTCGACGACCAGACGGAGTGCGACCCCACCAAGCGCTCGGTGCGGGTGGACCAGCTGTTGCTGCGCCTGTTCGACCACGACCAGAAGAGGAAGATCGGGTTCTTCCTGGAGTTCAAGGACAAGCACCTGGAGTCCGACGGGAGCTTCGCCAGGATCAAGAACCAGATTAAGTTCCGCACCAGGTCGTACGTTTCGACGGTGACCCACCTCTTCCGCATGAACCTCCTGTTCGACAAGAAGGGGAAGGTGGTGGACTCTCAGCGGTTCCCGAACGTCAAGTTCCACTTCTTCGACCTCCGGGGTCTGGAGTACCGGGAGGAGGGGGACTTCCACACGTCGGACAAGGTGATCGCGGGCATCAAGAACTTCTTCGTGGCCTCCTGGGAGCGGCTGTCTCGGAGCCGGCGGTACCAGAAGGTGGTGCGCTCTTCCGTGGAGGGGGTCCGTACGGAGTGGGCCCACTGCAAAGCGCAGGTGGAGTCGTTCACGAAGGTGTGCGACGCGCGTGCGAAGCGCGCGCAGTCCATCCTGCAAGAGCTGTGGGAGACGAGGAGGCTTCCATGGAAGCAGTTGATCCGGAAAGTGAGCAAGGTGCAGAGGCTCGTGGAGAGGACGAAGTGGGAGGCTGAGGACTACAGGGTGGTGTGGACCGACCTCTACCTCCTCCGGCGGCTGCTCGAGAAGGACTACGGCTCCAAAATTGACGTGGTGTACACGGGGGTCAGCCACGTGCTGCACGTGTGCCTCTTCCTGCTCAAGTACACGAAGTACGAGCTGAAGCAGTCCACCCACGACCTCTCCTTCCTCGTGGAGAACGTGAACAGGTACAGCCCCCGGTGGTTTGTCAAGGCCCTGGAGGAGCTGGAAACGCGGGTCTTGGGGGTGGATTTTTCTTACACGACGACCCCGACGCAGTGTGTGGACGTGTCTCAGTTCGAGGAGCTCGTGGAACTGAACTGACTTTATTTTTTTTTTTGCCGAGTGTAGATATGAACATCCACGACGGTGACATCGACCTGTACGACGTCCTGGGGCTCACGCCGAGTTGCAGCCTGTCGGACGTGAAGAAGGCGTACCGCCGTCTCCTTCTCTCCTACCACCCCGACAAGGTGCCTTCGGAGAAGCGGGAGAGTGCGGCGCGCATGTACGAGCTGGTGACCCTGGCGTACGCGATCCTGGGTAAGGAGTCGACGCGGCGGGAGTACGACCAGATGTACTACATCTCCCGGAGGTCGGACGGCTTCTGCGCGCTGAAGGAGGCGTTCCGCTCGTTCCAGCCCCCGGAGCCCGCGCAGCGCTCGGAGGGGGAGTGGGAGGAGAGGCACAGCGGCGTGCTCACGTTCGACGGGGTCGAGAGGGACCGAGACGCCTACCTCAAGAGCAGGGAGGAGGAGAAGCTGGACCCGACCGGCGTCAAGGTGAAGAAGAGCAGGTGCGACAAGGTGGTGCCTGTGTGCGACCCGGTGGTTCCCGTGCTGGTGGTCAACTGCCAGGAGGTGGGGCGGGAGGGGGAGATGTACGGGACTCGGTACGACGCCTCCCTGACCACCTACGTTTTGGAGCAGGACTCGGACGACGAGAGGGCGGTGGACGAGTCCGGCGACCTCCGGGTGAAGCTCAGGGAGGAGAAGAAGCAGCGGGAGGGCTCCCCGGGGGGCTCGTACAGCACCTGCGGCTACCTCATTCTGGACAACATCATAACGCGCTCGTGACCTCCTGACAAAAAACTGTGCGTGCGTCCTTCCAGGGCAGCAGGCCGAACACATGTCGTCCACGAAGAAGGGGTTCTCCCTGTTCTACGAGGAGCGGAAGAAGGTGGTGGGCCCGGGGCCGGAGGGCCTGAAGAAGTTCCGTGCGGCGTGCTTGGAGGAGTGGAGGGCTCTGGAGGACAAGGCGAGCTACTTCCCGGGCCGCAAGGTCAAGCGGCCCAGGTCTGCGTACGCCTTCTTCACGAGCGCCGTGCGCGAGCAGGTCGCTCACATCCGGGACTTCAGCGAGCGGTCCGCGGCGGTCGCGAAGATGTGGAGGGAGCTCGAGGACAAGTCCGCGTACACGCGGCTCTCTGCGGAGGACAGGAAGCGGTTCGAGCGGGAGAAGGAGGAGGAAGCCGAACGCAGCGTGACGGAGTCTCTGAAGCAGCTGTCGCTTGTCCCCTGAGCGCGCACCCCGGGGGGTTTTTTTTTAGCGCCTCAAGGTCATGTTTGAGCCTCAGCTCGTTTCCGTGGAAGAAGCCGTGTGGTCCGACACGGACGGCCTGGTCAGCCGGGTGTCGTACGGGTCCGGCGGGACGCTGGTCGTGAGTTCCCCCGTGTCCTGCGTCACGAAGATGGAGCTCGTGCAGGACGCGTACATCCTCTGCGGCATCGAGGTCGTCGGCGCTCGGTCGGAGGAGTTCATGCGGTTCCTGCAGTCCCTGAGGGCTACGTTGAAGGCGCTCTTGGACGCGAAAGAGGTCAACCCCTGCACGCTGATCCGCATCCCGATCATCAACAAGAAGGTCGTGACGAAGGTGTACGACAAGGACAAGCGGGTGGTCTCCCTCTCCACCCTGAACCGGGGCGCCCGCGTGAAGGTGTTGATGGTCCTGCACGGGTACAGCGTGCAGAGGGGCATCCTGTTTTGGGTGCAGGAAATCCACCGCGTGGACTGACGCACCGGTTTTTTTTTTCCTTCTACACCCCAGCCGACAGGGATGGAAGGAGAGGATGATGCGATGGCCCGAGCGGGGGGTGGAGGCGGCGCGAAGCCCCGGGGTGCCCTTGCGGGCACGTTCGAGAGCGTCCTGGGGGCGGGGCGGTCGGCGGTGCTGGCCTCCCACCTGGAGGCTTTTTCCAAATCCGTGACGGCCGGCCTGCCCCCCGGCCTGTACAGCGTGGTGTTGAGGGAGAAGGCCTCCGACGTGCTCCAGGCTCTCAAGGGGAGCAAGCTCCTCCGCAGCCGGGTGGAGGACGGGTCCGTCCAGGTCGAGCAGCTCTGCAACCTCCTGCCGAGGGACCTGTTCCCGGAGAAGTGGGAGGCCCTGGTGAGGCGGAAGGAGCTGCTGGAGAAGAAGGAGGAGAACCTCTCCGTGACGGACGTGTACCAGTGCTCGGTCTGCAAGCAGAGCAAGTGTTCCGTGACGCAGGTGCAGACCAGGTCGGCGGACGAGCCGATGACCACGCTGATCAAGTGCCTGGAGTGCGGCCACTGCACGACAGAAAACTGAGCCCCCCGGCGCCGGTCGTCTTCTTTCATAGCGCAGACCCATCATGAAAATAGGAGAAGGAACGTTCGGAGAGGTCTTCCGAACGAGGCACCGCGGAGAGATGGTCGCGGTCAAGCGCATCAAGGGGTGCTCGCGGTCGGAGCTGCGCAAGATGAGCATGGTGGAGGAGCGGTGCGGAAGCCACGAAAACCTGATCCACCTGCTCGACTGGTTCATCACCAGCTCCAACTCCGTCTGTCTCGTGCTGCCGCTCTTCCGGACCGACCTCCACGTCGCACCTACTCGCAGCAGCTCTCGCCCGAGACGAAGCTGCAGGTGGGCCTGCAGGTGGTCACCGGGGCGGCGGTGCTCCACCGCGGGGGGGTGCTGCACCGAGACATCAAGCCCTCGAACATCTTCCTCCAGCTGTCGCCGCTGCGGGCCGTGCTGGGGGACTTCGGGAGCTGCTGCACCGACGACGCCGACGAAAAGGGGTCCGGCTACGTCACGGAGGGCTACCGGGCGCCGGAGCTGCTTCTGGCAGCCAGCTCCGGGTCCGAGAAGGTCGGCTACTCCTTCGAGGTCGACGTCTACAGCCTGGGAGTCACACTGCTCGAGGTCTTCCTCGAGCGGCAGCTCCACGTGTTCTCCGGCATCACCCCCTGCTCGTTCAAGCTGAGGGTGGTGCTGGCCTCCTGGGGCGTCGGGTCTCTGGACCCCTCCCGCTGGGGCGCGGCCCGCTGGAGGGGCGCCGCCGCGCCGGCGGGGGTCCGGGAGCGGCTCGGCGCCCGGAGGGCAGGCGAGCTGTGGGAGGCGCTCCTGGGCGCGGCGCACCCGAGCGCAGAGCGGAGGCCGAGCTCCGAGCAGGTGCGCGAGGCTCTGAAACTCCTGCTGCGCGCCCCTAGTCCTGGGCGTTCGACAGGATGTCCTTGAGCGTGGAGTAGATGTTGTTCAGGCGGACCACGTACTTGCTCTGGGTGGAGAGCAGCTGGCTGGACTTCTCGACGAGCTGGGTGACGTCCTCGACCACCTTCCCGGACCCGTCGGTCCTCCGCTGGTAGTCGGCCATGAGCTTGTTGAGCTTGATGAGCTCGCTCGAGATGTCGCGGAACCGGTCGAGGACGCCGAGGATCTTCTTCCACGAGTTCTCCGAGATGTGCTTGCCCTTGTACTCCAGCTCCTTCTTGCGGCGCTCGAAGACCTCCTGGAAGGCCTCCGCCAGCCCGCTGAAGGCCACGTCGTTGTGGACCCTGCCCCCCACGAGGATGGTGGGGACCCCCTGGATCAGCAGGGAGCTGCTGTTTTTGAGGTAGTGGTTGCTGATCGCGACGGCCTGCTGGATCTGGTTCTCCATCGCGGCCCGGATGGCCTGCGCCTGCCCCGGCGGGAGGTTGTTGATCTCCTTGCTGGAGAAGACCTTGGCCTTGAGGTCGCGGGGGTAGAAGCGAGGCTTGAGCGGGCAGTTGAGGTCGAACGCCTTCTTGGCGCCGTAGTAGTTGGCCGAGTCCACCAAGACCTTCACGGCCTGCCCGAACTCCTCGACGCCGACCTGGTCGAAGTCCACGAGGGGGAAGGCCTTCTTGACCCCCTGGCTGGTGCTGGGGCACAGGAACATGTCGTCGTCCGCGACGTCGACCACCTTCAGCGTCCTGAGGAGGTTAGAGGCGACGTAGGGGTCCAGGACGGACGCGGGGCCCTCGCCGTCCGAGCCGAGGAGGTCGGAGAGGAGGGTGGTCTCTGTCAGCAGGCGCGTCGGGGTGACCCCCTCGACGCAGATCGCCCTGAGGTAGTCGCCGTGGAGGTTGTCCCCGCCAGTCAGGTCCGCCGTGTTGTCGGGGAACACGTCCTCCTCGTACACCTGGTACTGGTCCGCCACCGACTCCGACAGCACCTCCAGGCTCGTCCGGTTGTCCATCCGCTGCAGGACCTCCTGGCGCAGCGTGTTCGAGATGAGCAGGAACTTGAGGAAGGTGGGGTCCTTGACCGACTTGGCGTCCAGCACGACGAAGGCGAAGCCAACCGGGTACAGGTAGTGGCGGACCACGTCGTGCCACGGCGTGTTGGGCCGGATGGACTTGAGCGTCCTGAAGACGGTCTCGTCCGCCGTGGGGGCCACGTGGTTCTCGGGGAGGTGGACGCGGTACGCGTAGTACTCGTTGTACCTGAAGACCTTCTCGCGGGCACCCTTGCAGAATATCGAGGTGGGCTCCGTCGACCCGTGAAAGCCGCCGCTCTGCTCCGAGCTCAACAGGGAACTTCTCCTTAAAAATGCATCCCGAAAGCCGGCCGGGGTGTGGTGAACGGCTCTGTTCGAAGTCATCTCTATATCTTACGATACTAGATTTTTTTTTCGCACTTCAATTGCAAATGACCGACTGGTGTGGAAAAAGATTCGAGGTCGGTCTCTTCCTCCTCCTGGTCTTCCTCCTGCTCCTGTGGACGCTCCGGGAGCCCTTCTTTTCCGGGGCAGACCCCGCCGTCAAGGTGACCAACTTCCACACGGACTGGTGCGGCTACTCGCGGAAGCTGCTCCCCACGTGGCGGGACCTGGAGCGCCACTTCCAGGGGGACAGCAGGGTGAGCGTCGCGGACGTCCGCTGTGACCTCGAGGAGAACGCGGAAAGGTGCCGGGGGGTCCGGGGATTCCCCACCGTGGTCGGGCAGAACCGAAACGGGGTGCTGGTCGAGTACCGAGGCGACCGCAGCTTCGAGTCCCTGAAGGGGTTCGTGGAGTCTTTACTATAGGTACATGGACAGAAACCTATCGTCCTCGGCGCGCCGCCGCCCCTTCTGGAACTCGACCAGGCCCTCCCGCAGGTCCTGGTCCGTCACCACGCGGGCGCCCTTCTTCTCCTCCATCATGCGGACGCCGTGCGCGAACTTCACGTGGTACAAAAAGGACTCCACGTCCCCAGCGTGGTTGCGGAACGTCGAGTGGTGCTCCCGGAGCAGAGGGAGCAGGCAGGAGTCTTGCTGCAACCACCACCCCGACTCCGCCACCATGCTCTCGAAGATCAGGCAGAGTTCCTCCGCGCTGTAGGGCTGCAGGTTGATGCGGAAGCTGAAGCGCCTCTCCAACCCCTCGTTCATGGAGAAGAACGAGTCCTGCAGCGACTTTTCGTAGCCCATGATCACGCAGACGAACTTGTCGCTGTTCTCGGTGAGGTTCCGGTTCAGCGTGTCGAAGCACTCCTTCGAGTAGGAGTCGGCCCGGTCCTCCGAGCAACCCCCCAGGGAGTACGCCTCGTCGATGACGAGCACGCCGCCCAGGCTGCTGTCCACCACCTTCTGCGTCTTGATGGCCGTCTCCCCGAGGTACTGGCCGATCAGCTCCGACCGGCGCGTCGACACCACGTGGCCCCGAGGCAGCACGCCCAGCGACCCGTACAGCTGCGCCAGGAGGTGACCCACCTTCGTCTTGCCCACCCCCGGGGGACCCGTGATCACCGTGTGCATCATCTGAACGCGGTTCTGGTGGAGCTCCCTCTGCAGAAAGTAGCACGCCTGCCGCGCTACCAGCTGCTTCACGGAGGCCATCCCCACCAGAGAGTCAAACTGCTGCAGGATGGGCCGGACCTGCAGGAGAACCTCCTGGTCGAGGTACCCTTCCCTCTTCCTCTTCTTCTTGTGCCGGATGAGGTCGCCTAGAGTCACCATACCCCTCGCGCCGACGCAAATCGATCCAGAAGAGACGCACGTACGGCCCTGCTACTGCTCCAGCAGCGGGGAGACCGCCGGGCCTTTCACCGGGCCCACCAGGGTCGGGTAGTGCGCCTCCTCCGCGTCGAAGAGCTCGTTGCGGGCCCCGCGAGACTCCACCAGCATCGACTCCAGGGGAGAGGGTTTCTTGTTCTGGCTCTGGCCCGCCGGCACGAGGGAGCCGTCCTCCCGCAGCGACCGGTCCGATACCGAGGTGCCGCCTACCACCTGCCCCTGCGACTCCCCCTTGGCGGCGCCGGCGTGCACCTCCGGCACCCCGCGCTGGCTCGTCCGCGAGACCGCCTCCCCGTCCGAGACCACGCCCTTGGAGGTGCGGCTCACGCTCGGGGCGACGACGTCCTCGAGGGCCTGCTTCTTCGTGCCCAGCGCCTCCGACGAGACCGCCTGCGACCGGCGGCCGGGCTCCGTCACCGCCGCGCCCCGCACGTCGGACAGAGACACCGCGCGCTGCGTCGTCGAGAAGGCCCAGTCCAGGGAGGTCGCCACCGTCCGCGTCACCAGGCCGCCGACGGCCGGCGCGACCGACTCCAGCAAGGGCCGGAGCTTCCCGGAGGAGCCCTCCGAGGAGAGCGCCGTCACGCTGCCGCCGGACGGCCTGTTGACGGCGCCGCCCACCGTCGGGAGGATGCCCTGGCGCTTGGGGTGAGGGGTCGCCGCGGAGACGACGGGAAGTGGCCTGGAGGAGCCGGTCACGACGCTGTCCCGGCTGGAGAGGAGCACCTTCTCCGAAGACGTGCTCTCGGAGAGAGCCGGGGGCCGGTCGGCGGGGCCCGCGGCGTGCCCCGGTCGGACGTCCCAGACCTCGCGAGCCGGCGCCCTGGGCTCGTCGTCCCCGAGCGCCGGGCCCCGGTGGTCGGCCGGCTGCACCGCCTGCGAGGGAGGGGCGCGTGCGGAGAGCGTGTCGCGACCCGTGGCGTCCGGCGCGGCGCCCCACGGAACCGAGGGCCCCACGGACGACGTCGGCTTCACCGCCTGCAGGGGGAACGCGCGCGAAGCGAAGGTCTCGCGGCCGGTGGCGGCCGGCGCCGCAGGCTGCACGGTGGGCCCGTGCGAGGAGGCCGGCTGCGCCGCGTGGAGGGGGAGGGCGCGCGAAGCGAACGTCTCGCGGCCGGTGGCGGCCGGCGCCGCAGGCTGCACGGTGGGCCCGTGCGAGGAGGCCGGCTGCGCCGCGTGCAGGGGGTGGGCGCGCGACGCGAGCGTCTCCCGGCCGGTCGCCGACAGTTTGGAGACGGGCTGCACGTGGACCTTCTTCTCGGAGGTGCCGAGCGCCTTGAACGGGAGAACCTGCTGCTGGGGCTGCTTGGAGGTGCGGGCGTCGGCGCACACGACCCCCGGCTTGTGCGAGAGGGGGGCCACGGCGTGCACCTCCGGCCGCAGCATCGTCTTCCGGTCCGCAATCTTGGAAGCGGTGAAGGTAGCCGCGCCCTTCCGGAGCGGCTGCAGCGCGCTCGAGGGGTCCGTGGTCACCACCTTCTTGGTCTCCGACTGGGCTGTGGGGCGGCTGTGGTACCTGGTGTCGGCGTGGAAGTTGTTGTGGACGACGGCTGCCTCGAGAGAGCCCCTCGCCGTCGTCCTGGGGTTTTCGACGGCGGCGTTGGGGCCCGTCCGTTTCGTGGGGACTACCGCGAGCTCCCGGACGCGGTCGTGCAGCGTGGCCCTTCCCGTGAAGGAGCCCGTTGCGTTGAGATCCCGCGCCACGAAGGCGCCGGTGGTCCGCGAGGGCCCCCGCCGGTCGCCGTCCTCGACGACGTGCCGGGTGGTGGGGGGCAGGAGGAACGAGTCCGGGTTCCAGGCGGTCTCCTTCCGCCTGTTGCCGTGGGCGGCCCGGGGGTCCTCCGTGCGGTACTCGTTGCGGCCGGTCTCTTTGGGCGCCTCCTTGACCCGCAGCACCGCGTTCGGGCCCCTGCCGGGCCCGGGGTCCGCCCTCTGCTCGCGGGCGGTCGGGAGGAGGTAGATGGAGGGGTCAACCCGCTTCTTGGACGTCCCTCCGCCGCGGAAGGTCTCCTTCTCGAAGAACTGGGGCGGGCGCCGCTTCTCGATGTCCCCCAGCCTCGGGGCCGTGCGGCCCACCTGCCCGGGAACGACCTGGTTGTCGTAGACCTCCTTCTTGTGCAGAGGCGCGTAGAGGTTGTCGACGTCCTTGGGGAGGACCCGGAGCATGGGGTGCAGGCCGCGCTGCGAGTTGTCAAGGGGCCCCCTCCCCAGTCCGGGGGGCACGCGGACGGCCGCCGTCTGGTCGCCGTCGTTGGTGCGGGTGCTGAGGGTGAAGGACTCCCGGACCCGGTCGGGGTCCACGGAAACGTTGTTCTGGAGAACGCCGAACCGGAACGGGTCGAAGAAGTTTCCCACGAAGCGGGGCTCCGGGATGCGGTCCTCCGGGCGACCACCCAGCACCCGGTCGAACATCGGGGCTTTTGAAAAGCTGGGCTGCGCAATGATGTCGTTGCCGAGCCGCGTGTACCCAGACTTGGAAGGGAAGAACATCTCGTGACCCAGGGAGGAGGTCACGCCGTACGTGAACTCCTTCGGGAGAGACCCGTCGTTGTCTTGCGACGCGTACTGGTAGACGTCCGTCAACGTGGTCTTCCTGGGCTGTTCCGTTGTCGTAGGAAGGATCTTTGCGTAGAACTCTTCCATATGATTCAGCGGCGGAGAAAAAAAACCCTGACCCTTTTCGTTGGTGGAACAGATGCAGCCGCTGGTGGTCTTCTGCTCGAAGGAGCTGACTCGGCGGCCCGGCGTCCCGGTCTCCGTGTCTGCTGTGCGGCGGAAGGCGGCGGAGGAGCGCCCGGGCCTTTCGGTGGATGAGCTGTTCAGCACGCTCCTCGAACTGGTCCACGACTACGACCTCGCGATCCACGCCCGCCTGTGGGAGAACGAGGTCTACCTGACCTTTGAGACGCCGAGCAAGAAGCCGCCTCGAGAGGCTGCGCCCGAGGTCTCTCCCGTCGACAAGACAGCCACGCTGCGCTTCTACAGCCGGCTGCCGGACCACGCGCTGGACGTGAATGCCGCCGTGAACCCGCGGAGAGACACGTTCCTGCACGTGCTCGCTCGTGAGCAGGAGCTGTCCAGCCTGATGCTCTGGGTGGCGAAGCCCGGCGTGAGCGCGGAGGCCGAGAACGCGGACGGCCGGGCCGCCGTGGACCTGTGCGGCCCGGACTCCCGCGTCCTCACGGTGCTGACGTGGTTCACCGTCCGTGAGATGCGGCGCAGGCTGCGGGACGCGGAAGCCAGCAGCGCGAGAGAACGGAGCAGCTTCGCTTGGGCATTGCTGTCGCTCCTGGTGGTTGCGGTGGTCTCGCACTGGTTCTAGGCGGCGGCTGGGTCTTGCGACGACTCTCTTTTTCCGAAGACGACTCCTGAACGAGCCGCACTTGGGTGTGTGTTTTGTGCCTGTCCTCGCTCCCTCAGGATACGATGAGGCACGACGTCCTCCGGGTGATACGGGAGGGAGACATTCCGGCGCTCCGGCAGTACTACTCGCGTGGGCGCCGGGACCATGTGAACGCGGAGCTGGTCGACCCCGTGCTCATGAGGCCGGCCCTGCACGTGGCGACGATCTGCCGGAGGTCGTCGGCCTCTGTGTTCGAGGCCCTCTTGCAGCTGGGGGCGCGGGCGGACGTGGTGGACGCGACGGGACACGACGTGTTCTCACTCCTCTGCGCGAACGGGAGGGACGACCTGGTGAAGGTCCTCCTGGAGCACGAAACCAGGCGTGCTGCCGCCCAAGCCCAGGCGGCGGAGAGGAAGCGGGGAGAGGTCCTGACCCAGTCCGCTCTGGACAAGGTGGAGGCCCTGCGCACGGAGCTCGAGGCCGCGCGGGAGGAGGGCTCTTCGTTGAAACGGAAGTTCGACGCTCTGCAGCGGGAGCACGACGACCTGGAGGCCTCCTACTCCAACCTCCTGCACTCAAAAAAGAAGAAGTAGGCCTCCCGTGCAAGTGGAGGTCCGGTGGAATTTTTTTTTGTATGGACAGAACATAATGGACCTCACCAAGAACGCTGACTTTTTCGTGGAGCTCCTCCGTGGGGGTTACATCAACCTCGAGAACACGGACGAGAACGGAAACAACGTGCTCCAGGTTGCCATCCTGGTGGACGAGCACCTCGCTCTCGCCGTCCTGGACAGGCTGCGGCTCACCCCGGCCAAGATCGTCTACAGGGTGGTGAACCACAAGAACGTGGCGGGAGACACTCCACTGCACATCGCTACCCGCGGCTACCCGCCGCAGAGCGAGCTGCTGCAGCAGCTCTTCACCTTCAAGCCGAAGACCGACGTCCCCAACAAGAACGGGGAGCGGGTCCGGGTCGCAAAGTCCTGGGACCACTACTACCAAAAAGTGCAGCACGCGCAGATGTCGGAAACCCCGGTCGTCATCGAGGTGGCCAACCCTGGCAGTAGGACGGAAAGGTTCGTTGTGCCCGTTAACCTCTTCTGAAAATGCTCCCGCCAGGTGGTATGGAGTGCGCGTTGTGCTTGGAGGAAACGACGGACACCGTGTCCTGCTGCGGTGCTCAAATACACGTCAGCTGCCTGAAAAAGTGGCTGGACAGGGGGAAGCACACCTGCCCCACCTGCAGGTAGGTGCAGTGGTGGGGATTCGGGCCTCCGGCTTTTCCGTGCTGGGGTGCGGCTGACCGCCCTCTTCCTTTTTTTTTCCTGTCCCCTAGGGCTTTTCTCCCTCGAGTGGTCGTGGCCGGGAGTTCCAAGGAGGTAACACCGAGGAGAACGCGCGAGCACGACCTGTTCGTTCTGTTCCTGAACGAGTCCCTGTCCTGTGACGACGAAGACTTTTTCCACCTCCTGAACGCCTACGAGAGCCAGACCATGATCGTGGTGATCCCACCGCAGAGCTTCGTCCTCCCGAGAGGGTTTGCTCGCTACCGGGTTCTTACGATCCTCCGGCTGGCCAGCTCCAGCTTCACGAGGAGCCGGCGGCAGTGGCAGGCGCAGGGAAAGGACATCTTCCGCTCCGTCCGTCCGGTGAAGGACCTGTGGGCACGGGTTGAGGTCTACGAGGCCTTCCTCGCCTACGTCACTGAGGACGTTGAGAGTGCGATAGCTTGTTCCTGCCTCGCTTCCCTGACGAGAAGGCTGTGGGGATGAACAGCCGCAGGAGGTCACGAGACGGAAAAAAAAACACACAGAGAGTGGAACTAGCGACTAGGCTACTTTAGCCGCCCTCCTTTTCTTGGCGACAGCCAGGGGCCGAACAGGCTAGGCACCCTAGCCTTCTTTGTTTTGGAACGGGGGTGGACCTCAGAAGGGAGGATCTACCCTAGCTTCCTTCTCTTTGGAACATTGGACAACTCTTCCGACCCCGGCGAACCTCCTTCCGGCGGGCGGTGGAGGAAGGGGCACGTGTCCCTGCGCTTGCAAGACTCTCCAAACTTGCACAACACGGTGGGCTGCTTCAGCTGCACCGTCGCCGCTTCCCGCTTGTAGGGCTGCTTCTGCTGCACCATCGCCGCTCCCCGCTGCTGCTGCACCTCCTCCTCCTGTGCCTTCGGGCGGTGGAGGAAGGTGCACGTGTCCCTGCGCTCGCAAGACTCTCCAAACTTGCACAACGCGCTGGGCTGCTTCTGCTGCACCTCCTCCTCCTCCTCCTGTGCCTTTATGCGGTGGAGGAAGGTGCACGTGTCCCTGCGCTCGCAAGACTCTCCAAACTTGCACAACGCGCTGGGCTGCTTCTGCTGCACCATCGCCGCTTCCCGCTCGTAGGGCTGCTTCTGCTGCACCTCCTCCTCCTCCTCCTCCTGTTCCTTTGGGCGGTGGAGGAAGGTGCACGTGTCCCTGCGCTTGCAAGACTCTCCAAACTTGCACAACGCGCTGGGCTGCTTCTGCTGCACCATCGCCGCTTCCCGCTTGTAGGGCTGCCTCTGCTGCTGCACCTCCTCCTTCTGAGCCTTCGGGCGGCGGTGGAGGAAGGTGCACGTGTCCCTGCGCTTGCAAGACTCTCCAAACTTACAGTATTGGACCATGACTTTCTACACTTAGGCATGCTGCTGCGCTGGCTTCAATTTTTTTTTTGGCCACGACGGAGGTGTGTAAGGCGAGGCAGCGCCGCCGCTTGTCAATGGCGGGACCAAAAAAATAGTACCGAGTGTCAGAGATGGCAGAGGGGTACCTGGTCTACGTCCTGGAGAGTCCGTCTTCAAAGACCTACGTCGGTGTGACCAACAACCTCCCGAGGCGCCTTCGACAGCACAACGGCCTGCTGGCCGGAGGCGCAAAGTACACCCGCGCGGGTAGGCCTTGGACGGTGGCGGCTCACTCGTCGCCCCTGGCGAAGGGCGTGGCCCTGTCGCTCGAGTGGTACATGCACCACTGGGCGAGGAGGCCGCGCCCCCGCGGGCTGTCCGGGGTGGAGTGGCGGTTGGAGAAGGTGGCCCGCGTCCTGGCGCTGCCCAAGTTCCGCGGGGTCGGCTTCTGCCGGCTAGCTGCACCAGCTCTTGATGTTGGTGTCGGCGTCGTAGGAGGAGTTGAGGAAGGGGCTGACGGCGATCTTGGGGTTGGGGATGTTCCCGCGGATGTCGTACGAGGGGTTCTTTAGCGACTGACCGACGGTGTCCACCCCTTGGCAGAACTTGGAGACGTCGATGAGGTTGGACTGGTCGACCTCCGGGACGTTGGAGAGGTCGGTTTCGAACCACTCCGAGTGCACCTCCTTGGGGAGGAAGTCCTTGACGTTGAACTTCTTGCTCGCCTCGTTGGACTCCTGGACCTGCTTCCCGTAGTACTGCACCGCCGCCTGGTCCTGGGAGGCCACCTCGAAGTCCTGCGGGTTGGTTAGGACCTCGGACCGCTTCGGGACGTTCAGGTCGATGGACGGGTTTGAGAAGTAGCTGTCCAAGGCCGACTGGTTGGCCACGGGGTCGCCCTTCTTGACCTCTTTCAGGTTCGAACGGTACCCGGTCGTGTTGTTGCTGTGGTCGTTGGTGATCTTGCTGATTTCGTCGCTGGAGAGGACCCGCATGGTCTCCTTGTTGCTGCTCCGACTTTGATTCAAGTACAGGGCAAATATGAGGGCTACCAAAACAAACCACAGACCTGGTGAATCCATACTACTAGTACAAGAGACTTTTTTTTTTGCGCCCCCTACAGGAAACACGCGAAAAAGGGGTTGTCCAGGAGGCACTCCGGAGTGGTGTGCTCGATGTTCTCCAGAAGCCTGCCCTTGGAGGAGACCTTGGGCCCCGACTCCAGCTCCCTCGGGACCACTTCCCGGATGAATTCCTTCAGCTCCGGGTAGGGGCTAGACGTGATGTCCGGACAGAAACCCTTCTTGGTGAGCGTGTTGAAGAAGAAGTGCAGGTCGTAGTACCGGTTCGGCTCGGGGCTCACGTTGATGCGGTTCGTCCAGCGGGCGTCCACCTTGGAGTTTTCCACGAGGCCCGGGATGCAGGCGAAGTCGAAGTCCCAGATCTTTATCTGGGTCCCGATGTTCGGGACGCGGAACGTCTTGCCAAAGAGTTCGTAGGTGTACTGGTTGCCCCGGTGGCGCTCGGTCCGGTGGACGAGGATGTTGTTTGCCTTGAGGTCGTTGTGGCGGAAGCCGGGGAAGCGGCTCTGGATGACCGCCAGCGTGCTCACGAGCTGGAAGAAGATGACCTTCCACTCCAAGAGCTTCATCGTGTCGAGGTTCTTCCGGATGTAGTCCAGCAGGTCGCCCCCGTTCGCCCACTCCGAGATGACGACCGAGAGCGTCGAGTGGAGCTCTCCCGCCTTGTACTTCTCCACGAACTCCACGAAGCGGGGGTGGACCACGACGTTGAGGTCTGAGAGAGCCAGGAAGGTCTTGACGCTGGTGGTGAAGGAGGCGATCGGCAGGATGAGGTGCGGAGTCTTGTTCTCCAGCACGAGGTCCGAGAGCACGCGCAGCATGACCAGCTCCGCGTTTTCGGGGCGTTTCTTGTCGTGAACGGACCCGTACTTCTCCTTCTTGGGGTACGCCACCACCTTGATCGCCACGTTGTAGTCTGTGACCGAGCTCCCGAAGCACACGAACCCCTTAAAGGTGTGCCCTGTGCTGCCGCTCTTGACGTACATGACCTTGCACCCCAGCGACTTCATCACGTTGGAAAAGTTGAAGTGTCCCTTGCCGAGGATGACCCTCATGTCGTCTGACTCGGTGATCTTTGAGCAGGGGACATCGATGATCGGCTTGAGGACACACCCTTCCTTGGTCAGGGCCTTGATGAACCGGGTCCTGTACTCCAGGTGGTTGTACGACCGGTACTCTTTCTTCCTTTTAAGGAACTCCACGAGTGACTCCATACCTCCTCGCTCAAATATATTTTTCACTCGTCTACACCACGACGCCCCGGTCCACGCTCACCAGGCGCAGGTTCGGTGCGCCGGTCCCGACCGCGTCGTGGGTGACGACCAAGACGGAGACCGAGGGGGGGATGCGGTCGAGGAGGGTGTGGAAGAAGTTGGACTTGGCGTCTTTATCTAGGGAGGCCGTCGGCTCGTCAAAGACGAGGAGGGAAAGGTCCCTGCACAGGAGCGCGCGGAGCGTGAGGACCACCTGCCTCTGGCCGCCCGACAGGAAGGACCCCTTCTTGCCCACGGGCTCGGACATGCGGGACTTGAAGAGGGGGACGAGCGAGCTCAGCCCCATCTCCTCCATCTTTAGGTAGATGTCCTCCTCCGAAACCCCGTCGTTCCCGTAGGTGACGTTTTCGAAGAGCGTGCGGTCGAACAGCTCCGCCGCCTGCGGAACGAAGGCCACCGCCCGGCGGTAGCTCTCCAGGTCGATGGCGTAGGCGGGTACGCCGCCGACGGTGAAACTGCCCGTCCAGGACTCTGGAACCGTGGTGCGTGTCACCACCTTGGCGAGCGTCGACTTCCCGCTCCCCACCTTCCCCACCAGGACCACCCGCTCCCCCGGCCGGACGACGAGGTTCCGCACCACCATCTTGAACCCGTTCTGCGTGAACACGAAGTCCTTCATCACTATCTCCCCGCCTCGAGGCATCTCCGCCGTGCCGCCTGGCGGCGTGACGAAGGGGAAGGCGTTGTCGATGTCCTTCGCCACCGACAACTCCTCCATCATCTCCCGGACTAACCAGTACGCGCTCGACAGGGTCCCGAGCGAAGAGTACAGGATGACAAAGACGGAAGCCACGGTGGACAGGTCGATCTTTCCTGACACGTACAGTCGGTACGTGACGAAAGTGTTCAGCACGAAGACGCCCACAAAGAGGAACGCGTACAGAGCCCTGAACAGGCTGTGCCGGATCATCACCCGGGTCTCGAGCGCGGCCAGGCCGCTGAACACCCCCGCTGCCGCCTCGTTCTCCCTCCTCTCCTGGTTGTACGAAACCGCGGAAAACATGTTCGAGAAGAGGTCCTCTGCCCACTCGTGGGCCTCCCCGTGCAGTTTGTTGACCTTCCGCAGGTCCTCCCCCCCGCTCACCACGTACGGGAAGAACGAGAGGACCACCAGCAGGAAGCTGGAAAGGAAGACCCACCCGAGGACCCTGCTGTAGTGAGACAGGTAGACGAAGCTGCTCACGACGGAGATGATGATACTCAGCATCGACTGCTGGATCAAGCTCACCAGGAACGAGAAGGAAGAGGGGAAACGGACAAGCTTGGACAGGAGGTTCCCAACGTTCACCTCCCTGAAGTTGGTCGACACCGTGTTGAACACGGCCTTGACGAAGACGCTGCGCACCAGTGACTTTGTGAGCGGTATTGAGAAAGCCTGCAGCAGGTTGAGAAAGGAGCCCAGCAGCTGCGATGTCAACCAGACGACGTTGAGGATGACGAAGTAGCGCAAAAAGTCCCGTTGGTTGCCCTTGCTGGCGGAGTCCACCACCTTCCCGTAGAAGTGCCCGACAAAGACCCGCTCGGTAGAAAGAGCCGCAAGCACAAGGATCTCCACTACCGTCAGCCACTTGTAGGTGGCGAACCACGAGAAGAAACTATCGCTGAGCAACATAGTAGGAAGGCACATAATTTCGGGGCCAAAAAAAAATGAGTGCTTTGCTTGGGCGACTGTGGCGCAACAGACCATGGAAGACACCCCCCCTAGAAAGCGAGCGAAGATAGATGATGTCGTGGATCTGACGGGCTCAGCGTCCCCCAAGGCGCCCCTGCGTGCCTGCGAACTTTGCAAGGAGGAGACGTCCGAGTACGTCGGGTGCAGGAAAAGCACTACCACCTTCTTTTGCTACGAGTGCTGCAGGTCGTGGATCAAAGACGACGAGCGCTTGACGATTGGAGTCTTGAACAAGAGATGTATGTGCAGATCCTCAACCTGCACACTGGCACTCGATGAACCACTGCTACAGAAGATCCTGCCGAAAGAAAAGTTCGATTCATTCGTGGCCAAGAGGAACGAGAAAGCAATCGGTCCTCTCGTCGGTGCGTGCCGCGAGTGCAACTTCACCGTGGAAGTTAGCCCTTCGGCTAAAGTCGCTCCCTGTCCTCAGTGCAACGCCGTACAGTGCTGGAGGTGCAAAGGGAAGCACGCAGAAGAGGAAAGTTGCAAGCGCCTCTCCTTCCGGGATTTGGCCTCGGAAAGGGCTGTGCCCTCCTGCCCGTGGTGCGGCGTGGCGACCGTGAAAAGTGAAGACTGTAACCACATGACTTGCCCCTCCTGCAAGAACCACTGGTGCTACAAGTGTGGTGAGAAACTTTACGACATTTACGACATTGAGGTGCACTACACCACCTGTGATAGGTGGACGGATCGGTCTCTCGAGGAGGATTTCCAGAGGGAGCTGCGCGCCGACTGTCCGGGTTGTGGACACGAAGACGCGACCTCTCCCTGCCCAGGCTGTGGCAAGGACATCTGCTTCACCTGCGACCCGCCGACGGTCGAGTGTGGGCTGCACAAGTAGTAGGTGAACAGTAGGGAGGGGCGGAGTTCCACCTCCCTTTCTCTTGCTTTTTTTTTCCCGCGTTAGCCATCATCATGACGCAACGGCTCTTTCCGTCCAAGGGACCCTGGGTCTTCTCCCACGGATCCGACAGAGACCAGCTACCGCGCCGCCCGTCCTCTCTGTTCCCGTGCGTGCTCAGCGTGAAGCCGGTGACCGCCACGGCGGCCAACTTCTGCGAGCTGTTCCGGAAGCGGTGCCGATCGAAGGAGCAGGCCTCCGGCGCGGAGGGCCGGCCCACCGCCTGTCCGGAGTACGAGCGCTGCGTGGAGAGCGGCGTGCCGGGGTGCCTGGCCAAACGGTGACGCGCGAGGGGCACGCGATAGAAATTTTTCTCTCTACGAACCATGGTTACCGAGTACCTGTACCTGGTGCTGCTGCTCGTTTCTCTGGTCGTGGTGAAGGAGAAGCTGCTCGTCGCTACCGTTGGGGGTGTGGTTTACGCCGTGCTCTTCCACCCTGTTCTTCCGGCCCCCTGCTCGGCGGTCGAGGAAGTGTACACGGACATCCTCGCGACCACGTTCTGACCCGGAAAAATTCTTTCGTGTATAGAGGTCAGTCATGGCGGACAGTCTGTTCGGGAAAGATCTCACTGTCGACGACAAGAGGGAGCTGGACAACCTGTCGAGCCGGGTAAACGCCCGCCTCGAGTCCCTTGGCGAGGCGGTGGATGAGTCGAGGAAGCGACAAGAAGAGTACTTTACGCCGAAGACCCTGCTGCAGTTCGACGCGGCGACGAGGAAGAACCTGTTCGTCCTCTGGCTGATCATCTGCGTCGTCTTCTACGAGCCCTTCCAGCAGTCGGTGAAGTCCTTCGTCGACCGGCTCTTTGCGAGCATAGGGGGCTGCAACAACGTGGTGCTCCTGGTGCTGCAGTCGGCGGTCATCGTGGTGCTCACCCACGTGGTCACTACGTACTTGCAGTGACACACAGCTGCCCGAGCACAAACTTGAGTGCCTCCACCAGCACCTTCCGTTTCTGGTCGTGGTAGGGCCGGATCAGGTCTAGAGCGTCCATGAAGCTGAACCACCCGATGTCGCCCACCTCGGAGCTCGTGCTGCAGACCTCTTTCTCCGTGTTGTTGAGGATGCCCAGGTAGTAGATGTGCCTGTAGAGGTTTCTGTCTGTGCCCCAGAACACCTCCTTGAGGGGGCTGGTGTTGTAGAGGATGGTGTAGTCGTCCCCCTTGTAGTTCGTCTCCTCCTCGAACTCCCTCACCGCGCAGTCCACGTTTCTCTCGTGGAAGCAGCGGCGTCCCTTGGGGAACCCCCACTCGGCCTTTTCGAACTTGGGGCGGATGTTCGTGAGGTAGAAGGCCAGGCTGAGTACGTTGTACTCCTTGTGCTTGTCCTTGAGGACGTGGAACTTGAAGGAGGCGGCGCGCAGCTCCTCCTCGTAGAGCGCCGAGTTCGGACACCGGTACCAAACCGTGTCGAAGAGCTGCTTGAAGCTCTGCGTCCGGATCGTGTCCACTTCGTGGGGCAGCATCATCTCGAAGAGCCCCACCAGCTCCTTGTAGTCGTGCACCGAGTACCTCCCCCGGACGAACTCCAGGAAGCCGAGGCTGTGCTTCCTCTGGATGAGGAGGAACTGCACACTGTCGTGGAACTCGTCCAGGCGGTCCAAGAAGCGGTTGTGGACGTTGTTGAAGGACTGGAGGTTGATGGTCTTCCCGACGACCGCCGCCCGCAGCGACTCGTGGTGAGCAGGGTCGACGCGGACGCAGACGACGCCCAGGCTCGTGGTCGGGTCCTTGCAGCCCTTGGTGTGGTGCCCGTTCTTGCCGCAGTTGGTGCAGTGTACACTCTTCTTATACATGTCCGCCAGTTTCTACTGAACAAACCACAACCTTTTAAGGCACCTTCAAACGAGCCCTCCCCCCTCCCAAAAAAAAATGAAGACTGCGCCGTAGTCGTCCTCGCTCGCAGCAATGAACCCTTGGGACTGTCCGGTGTGCAAGGAACGACTGAGGGAACCCCTCGTCATGTCGTGCGGACACACGTTGTGCGAAGAGTGCATCCACAAAATAGAGGAGGTGAACGACAACCACCTGCAATGTCCTCTCTGCATGAGGGAGCCCAGGTCCACGGTACCGAACTTCGCCCTGAGGGACCTCCTTTCGGTCTCTGTGTGCTCGTTTCACGACATTCCGTTGACGTGGTACTGCGCCACCTGCGACCGGGTGGAGTGTGCCGAGTGCGTCCTGCGCAAGCACCGGTCGTGCCCGGCACTCTACGACAGGGAGCAGGCGATCAGGGTACTGAAGGAGCAGCAGGACCGGGTCTTGTCCCTCCGGACTCACCCGTACGTGTCAGCGCAGCAGAAACGGTGGAAAGAGCTGAGAAGGCAGAAGAACTCGTTCGTCAGGACTATCCGTTCGACGTGCGAGGAGGCGGTGAGGTTGGTCGAGAAGAGCTTCATAGACAGGCCGTACGCCCGGTGGAAGAAGGCGCTGGACTCGTGCTGTATCGACACCACGCACCCGTACCTCCCGGTGGAAGATGTCGCCGCCGCTCTCCGGAGGACGGCCGTGCTGGGGCACGGGACCTACAGAAAACTACCTCACCTGACGTCCTTCGAGAAGGAGCGGGTCGCTGTCAGCGTCCGACGCCTGCTGAAGGTCAGGCTGCGGCCGGTGCTAGGAAACCTCGGAGAGGGGCTCGTCGTTCGGAAATCCCGCAGCAGCGGCGTCTGCGAACCTGGAGGGGTTCTCCCCCTTTTCACCTGGGTAGACCGGCCCCTGGGTCCTCCCGCTCTGGACGTGGACGCCGCTGTCACCTTTGTGATCACCTTCCGCGACCCTCCGGCCCCCAACCACTCAGAGGTGGTCAGAAAGGGCTTCATCTACAGCCCCTCAGGTGGTGAACCGCTGGCGGAGATCCACGTGTGGAGCCGGGAGCCTGGAACGCTCGTTGTCGAGGTCATCCCGGTGCGGTCAGGTGGGTCACGTTACCTCACGTGGTGACGTAACGTGCGTCGGTGAAACCGCTCCCTCCGCCCCCCTTCCGCGGCGCCCCTCGTTTCTTTCTTCCCGCTCCTACATGCCCTCGATGTACTGTTTGGAAGCTTCGCTGTCGATCCCCCTCACGATCGTGCAGAACACCTGCACGTTCTTTTCGCCCTTGAGGACCCTCGACGCGAGCACTCTGGTGACGACTTGGTCCCCCTGCTGGTACCCGCTCCCGTCGGCCGTGAACACGAAGCCGTTCTTGACCGTGAGGCGGCTCTCGGGGGTGGAGACGTGCGTGTACCCGACAACCGGCCCATTCTCGGAGAAGACGAAGGACAGGTCCACCTTTTTGATCGTCATCACCAGCAGCGTCCCGACCACCGGGTTGCACACGACAGCGCTGAAGCGGACGTTGAAGTAGGCCTTCCTCTCCATGTCTTCGGCGGGGACCGCGCCGTTGTCAAAGTACAGCACCTTCAGGACCTTCCGGACGTTCCCCTGCGCCACGCACCTTCCCTCCAGCGAGCGGAGGTTTGTCCGGATGCTCTCTTCCAGCCTGGTGCACAGCTGCCTCGGGTGAACCGCCACTCGGGTGTTCAGCTCCATCTCCTTGTAGGGGGACACGATCTCGTCCGTCATCGACCTTCTGGTGAGGAGAACATTGGCGGGGCGGAACGCAAACGAGTCAGTTGTCCCACCTGGTGAGGATGGACTGGAAGTCGTCGACGATGTTTTCCAGCGAAAACTGCGTGATCTTGTCCCCCTGGTAGGTGGACTTCATGTTCTCTATCCCGAAGATGACGCTTGGCACGAGGTGGACCAGCTTGAGCTTCTCGGTCTTGGAGTAGGTGGACTCGGGAGCGAAAAGGGCCGTGTTCAGGGACGTGTACAGGTTCTTGAGCATCTCCACCATCTTCGCCCGGTTGTCGCCCATGACCCAGCGGACCAAAAACTGGAGGACGCGGGTGTCCTTCACGAAGAAACGGCCCTGGTCCGTCGCGCAGAGCTTGTCTCCCACCTGCACTCGAGACAGGCTCTTGAGGTTGATGAGCAGCTCCTCGTAGCTAGACTTGTCCTGTACCTCGCAGTACACAGACTTGCTCTCTATCATCATACCCGGTGAAAAAGAAATTTTGCGTAGGCTCGTCAAACGGACCGCGCCTCACCTCTGCTGCGTCTTCTTCTCCCTCGAGCTCTCCCCCAGGTGGTGGTGGCGGAGGCCGGCAGAGTAATCCTTTGCTGGGAAAAAGTTCGTCGTTGTGTACTTAAAGGTGCTGATGCTCGGCTCCAGCTTCTTGGGCTGGAGAGGGTGGCGGCGTAGCGCCTCCTCTGCTTTGTTGTCAGCGGAATTCATGGCCAGCGTTACGACTAGGGACGAAACTTTTTTTTCCTATTTTACGTCTATACATGAGTTCGAACCGCCTGTCCTATGACGACTGTGACAACGTCCAGAGGAACTTGACCAGCGTCAGCCCACTTGAGTACCAGCTGTACTCGGGAAAGTACCTTGGGTGCAACTGGTGCGGGAAGAAGGACGGTTACAACTCGGAGCTGTCGCACGACGACCGCGTGACCATCGAGACCGACCTCTTCAACCTCAACCGGAAAACAACCAAGTGTTCGAACCTCAAGTTCCAACCGTCCTGTTCCGACCCCGCCTCCTGCGAGCTACCGAACACCACCAAGTTTGTCCCCGCGCTGGCGTGCGAGAGGGACGTGGTCTGGACGAACCTCGTCAAACCGACCGACGCCGGGTTGAAACCTGTCGAGCCCGGAACTTGCTAGTTCCTTTCTGTCTCACAAAGCGCTGCCGCCGCCCCACGTAAAAGAGACGACGGCGTGACTTTTGCTTGTTGCCCTGACGAGGGGCGGGGGAGTGACGTCGACGATAGTAAACGGCCGGCATCGTGTTTATGCAACTGCAGAGTCTTGGAATGTTTTCACTTTTTTTCCCCCCACTTTAGGCCTTCTTGCTGGCCTTCTTCTTCCTCCTGCTGGTCTTCTTCTTGGGCGCGGCGGCGGGGACCATCGCCTTCTTCTTTGAGCTCTTCTTCTTCTTGGAGCCCTTCTTCCTGGAACCCTTCTTCTTGGCCCCGCCGAGGAGCTCCTCCGCGAACACGATCGGAGCGGCGCCGCCAGCTTGAGCAGCAGCCGCGGCACTCAAGAGGCTCTGTTTTTCCAGCTGGAGAGCTTGGATCCTCGTGTCGATGTCTGCAATCCTAGGGTCGGAAGTGGTGGACATACTATTATACTAAAGTAAAAGTTTTTTTTTTTCAGCGGAACGGACAGCTCGCTCAGCGAGGAGGCACCCAGCTTCGGTGCTTCACGTTCAACATCTCCTCCACCCTCCACTCCTCCACCTTCCCCCCGGGGAGGCGGCGGTAGAGGAGCAGCGGAACCACCCCTTCCTCGAGCTCCTTCCTCGCCACCTCTTCCGCCTTAGGGAAACAGTTGTCGGACGACCTGACGCGGACCATCGGTTTCGCCCCGGCGAGGAGCTGTCTGGTCCTGGTCGCGAGGATCTGGACCTCCTCGTAGACGTTCAGAAAAGGTTTCGTCACCCTCTCCTCCTTCGTCACGACTCGCTCCTCCACCTGCGGGACGTCCTCGAGAAGGTCGAAGTCTCCCGCCGGGATGTCGTCCTCAGAGTCCTCCTCCTCCTCTTCCTCGTCGTCCTGCTTTGTCGAAGAGTCCTCCTCACCGTCGTCCCCCTCACCGTCCCCCACTTCCTCCTCCTCGTCCAACTCCGAGCTGTCACCCTCCTCACTGCTCAGGTCGACCACGTCCCTCTCATCCTCTTCTTCCGGCATGGATGACTGTGTAGAAAAAAATAAATCTTTATGAGACAACAATGGACCAAGGAAAACTGCTGTGGCAACCCAACAAGATGCTCGTCGACACGAACTCGGCGGTCAACTTCCTACCCACAGGCCAGCAGCAGCAGCAGCACGGGCTCTCGGCAAGAGACCTGCACAGCGAGGTAAAGAAGTGGCTGCCTCTCAGGTGGGTCCCTCTCCTCGCCTACGTGACCGTCGCGAGGAACGGAGAAGCCGCCCTGGTTTCCAGCAAGAGCGAGTACGCGAGCGAGAAGGAGAACCTCCTGCGATCCATGAAGGAGAAGATAGGGTTCCTCCTGGGCAGTGTGGTGACGAAAAAGTTCTTGAAGAAAGCCCTCAGCGCCGGGAAGGTCGACCTCAACAACGTCGAGTCCTCCCTCTACGACTACGTCAAGAGGAAACTACACAAGAAGGTCTTCAAGAAGTGAAGCCGTTCAGGCTGCCAACCCGTGCAGGAACGACACCACCTGGTTGGTGGACTCCACCAGGGACACCACGTTGTAGTAACAGTCGTAGCACTTCTCCAACAGGTGGAGAACCTGTGTTTCGTTGAGGGAGGAGTGGGTGTCCGCTCCCTCGAGCGCCGTGCAGAGACCGTGGACGAAGTCGGTCGCGTTGACGCCGTGGCTCACCAGCCTGAAATACCGCCGGCAGCTCTCGTTTGGGTCCTTTTCCAGGAACGCGGGCAGCACCACCGACACCAGAGAGGACGGCACCGTCCAGTCCTCCGCCGCGCCCCGCTTCAGCAGCACCTTGATCTCCAGGTCGTTGATGAGCGACCGCATGTCCCCCTCCTTCCGACGCACGACCTCGCAGATCTCGTCCTTGGGAACGGCAACCCCCTCCTTCTCCAGGAGCGTCGTCGCCACGCGGAACAGGAACGTCTCGCTGACCCCAGAGTACCGGACCACCGAGCACCTGCTCTGGATCGGTTCGATAAGGTCGCTCACGTTGTTGCACGTCAGGATGACACGCACGTTCGGGTAGTTGTCCATGAGGTTGATGAGCTGCTGCTGCGCCTTCTTGGTGATGTTGTCCGCCTCGTCCAGAAAAATGATCTTCGTGCGCCCAGGACCACTCTCGCTGACGCACTTGCAGAAGTGGTTGGCGAGTTCGGACACCGTCGTGATGCCGCGGTTGTCGCTGGCGTTCAGCTCCACGAAGTCGTTCCCCGCCACCTTCTTCGCGAGGATCAGAGCCGTAGTAGTCTTCCCAGTGCCAGGGGGCCCGTGCAGGATGATGTTAGGCATGTTGGAGTGGGTTATCTGGCTGAGCTTGCCGTAGAGCTTCTCGTCCAGGACCATCTCCTCCAGAGTCGTGGGCCGGTACTTCTCGACCCAGGGGAGCATTCTTGTGGGGAAAAACACAGAAGGGAGCCTTTAACTCACTTTCGGAAGGGAACGTACCTCTTCTGCCCAGAGGAAGGAGGAGCGTAGGAGCTGGAAGGGATGGTGACGTTCATCTGTCGGTACTTGCGACGGAGGTCCTCGGCGACCTCCTCGGGGAAGTTGTTGGGGTCCACACGGTTGGACACCGCTTGCGTGAGGGCCTTGTCGTACTTGTACATGTACTTGGCGACCTTGTAGGGGTTATCCATATTACCTAGACTTAACATTTTAAATTTCCCGCGAAGTGAAACTATATTGTTTCTCACCCTGGTTTCACGACAGCGTGAAGGCGTACCTCGCCCTGTTCAGTTCCTCCAGGAGGTTGTCTCGAATGCTCGTCAGGTCCGAGCTGGGAGGGTCAAAAATCTTGCTGCCAGACTCCAGGAAAGAGGCAAACTCCTTCACGTACTCCGTCGCCGCGGCGTCGTCGAGGTCCCGGGGAGCAAACCTCTCCCCCACGCCGTCGAGACTTGGCCTCCTGCCAAACCGTCCGATCATCACCTCGACGAACCTGTCGACTAGAGGTTCGAGATTCTTGAGGAGCCGGTCGGTCGCCCTGTGGCGCGCGTACACGTGGGTCTGCCAGTGGTACAGGCGGACTTGCGCCACGAACCCTAGGAACCTTGCCGCGATGTTGTCCACCTCTTCTTCAAGCGTCGCGGACGGGGCCAACTTCATGGAGAACTACCCAGATAATATAACTCCGAAAGCTGTTCACACCACGTACCTCTCCAACAAGTTCTCGAGCGGGAAGCGGCCCGAAGTGTCGGAGATGCGAGACAGGAAGCGGCGGAGCGAACCGAAGCTCACCAGCTCCTTCACGCAAACTTTGGACTCGGTGCAAGAGACCACCTCCGCAACCTCCTCCTCTGTCTCCCTCGAGAAGTAGACGAAGGTCTGGTCGTACACCACGATCTCCCCGCGCCTGAGCTCGCTGGGGCGAGGGGGAGTGCGCGACACGAGGCTCTGCTCGCTCTCCTGCAAGGAAGTGCCCACCCGCGGGTGGTAGAAGGCGGGCATGTTCACGAGGAGGTTGTCCACGTGGTCCTCCGAAAGGCGGAACCCGCTGAGCGCACGGAGGACAGACTCCGGAGGCTGGTTGACGTTCTCGTGCAGGCGCGAGATCGCCCAGTTGGAAACCGAAAGGACGCGCTCCGCCTCTCGCAGAGTGGCGCTCCGCACCCCCTCGTCCTCCCAGAAGTCGGCCAGCACCTTGTGCCCGAAGTCGTCCAGCTCGACGCCCCCGAGGTCGACCTGGACGAGGTACCCCAGGTTGGGGACGTAGAACTCGAAACCTTCGACCGAGTACACCCAAAACTGGTTCGTCAGCTTGGGCACGTCACGGACGAAGACGTTCGAGTCCAGGGACATGTTGCGGATGACGAAGCCTTTCTTCCACATAACCACGAAGGCGTGCATGATCTGGAAGTACACGTTGAGCCACACCTCCTTCGGGTAGATCCCGTGCCGCTCCATCCTCATCACGGACGCGCTCTGCAGCTGGTACTTGCGAGAAGACCACTGCGTGACGGAGTGAGTGGGGGACTCGGTCAGGACGAGCAGGGAGGTCCCGGAGTCCTCCAGCCACCTTTGTCGGAGCGGAACCTTGCTGGTGGGGACGTCGAAGAGGAAGGGGTCTTCCGAAAGGTGCAGCAGCGGAGCCCCCATCGGGGGGTCGTTCTGCAGCAGCTGCAGCACTCGCTGCCCACGAGGACTCAGCAGGGAAGAGTCCACGCTCAGGTCCCGAACGGGCACCGCGAGCAGGCCCGGGAACCGCCGGACGAGTGACTCCAGAGACGGCGACTTCAGCCTCACCACAAAGAGACAGTAAGAGTGCTTCCCGTGCGGAAGGTTGACGTGGTACCGCAGGTCGGCCTGCTGGATGTTGAGCTTGAGGTGTCGCTTGAACCGCCTCACCGCGTCCAGCCTGGGGGAGCCGGAGAACAGCTTGCCCCCAAAGTCTTGGTACCTGAGGGTTTCCGGGTTTCGCGCCAAGAGCACGTTCCGACCCGACTCGTCCACCACGCAGACGCCGGCCCCGGAGAGCAGGGAGCCGTACTCGTCCGCGACGATCCTCACCTGCCCCTCCCCCGTCCCCGACAGCGCAGACTCCAGGAGCCTCTCCCTGTGGAGGAGGAACCGCTGGAGCCGGTCGGGGTCGCGGCGGTTGGCGTTGAGGGCGTCGAAGTTGACCTTGCTCGCGCAGAGGAGGTAGCCGTACATCATGATGAAGTGCGGGGACACCGGGGGCTCGACAAGCAGGACGTCCCTCAGCACCTTGCGGTAGTAGAGGACGTCTCGCCAGGCGGGAACGTCCGGGGCTTGGAGGGAGGTCCTCTGGAAGAGGAGGTCCGCGTTACGGAGGCGGTAGACCCGGATGTTCAGCGACACGTTTTCGCGGCCCAAGGACACGTTCCCCGTGGGGTGGTAGCGGATCGGGTAGCCGCACCGGACGACGACCTGGTCGAAGGGGTTGGTCCGGTAAGGGTTGTCGCTGTCCTTGCTCGAGTGGAAGGGGTTCACCTCCAGCATCTTGAGGTGAGAGAACAGGCTCTGGTGCCCCTGCGAAGCGAAGTGCACCATCCTCCCGTCGGAGTTCCCCACGACAAAGTTGCGGACCAGGTTGTACACCCCCTCGCGGGAGCGCACCGTGCTCCGGTCCGTCATCCGCTGGCCCGCCACCGAGGGAGGCAGGTAGTCCTCGTAGATGTGGTTGACCGCGTCCAGGGAGCGAGACGTGAGCGGGTTCGACAGGTTGAGCGTGTAGTTCTTGACAACCTGCTTTGGAGGACCGTCCGGCTGCGCAGCCGCCCAGGGCAGGTGCGCGTTCGGGTCCCTCCAGTTCATCGCCCTGGGAGGGACGTCCACCGCCCTGGAAACGCGCAACCCGTCCCTCCCCCGGAAGGGCCTCTCCACCGCCTTCATGCGGTCGAGCTCCCTCTTCGAGTTGTCCTCCTCAGGGAGCACCATGTCTTCCTGGAACACAGGGACCACCTTCTCCGTCGCAGCGGGAGGAGGGCGCTTATCGGGAGGAGCCCCCTCACCACCACCAGTCTGTCTCAAAAAAAAAAGTCCTTCTTGCCTCTCCACCCATCCTTCCTTCCGCGCCACCTGCCACCGCTCTGGTCCCGCC
>Ga0214917_10000242_pt1 | contig 70944 bp, 77 predicted proteins | sample LL_1208_BB_MetaG_FD_177983 | JGI IMG/M metagenome (GOLD analysis project Ga0214917, IMG submission 177983) | Freshwater microbial communities from Lake Lanier, Atlanta, Georgia, United States - LL_1208_BB | ecosystem: Environmental > Aquatic > Freshwater > Lake | place: USA: Georgia | collected... | reverse complement strand
AGCAGCAGCTGCACGCCCTTGTTCTTGAAGGCAGAACCGCAGAGCATCGGCACCAGGCCATGCTTGAGCACGCCCTCGCGGATGCCCTTGCGCAGCTGCTCTTCGCTGAGTTCGCCGGTTTCGAGGAACACCTCCACCAGCTCCTCGTCGGTTTCAGCGACGGTCTCCATCAATTTGGCGCGCCACTCGGCTGCCTCATCGGCCATGGACGCGGGGATGTCTGTTTCCTCGATGTCCTTGCCGAGCTCGTCCTTGTAGATGAAGGCGCGGTTCTTCACCAGGTCAACGATGCCGCTCAGTTCGCCTTCGGCACCGATCGGCAGTTGGATCGGCGCGGCGTTGGCCTTGAGGCGATCCTTGATCTGGCCGTACACCTTGAGGAAGTCCGCTCCGGTGCGGTCCATCTTGTTGACGAACACCATGCGGGGAACGCTGTAGCGATCCGCCTGGCGCCAAACGGTTTCCGACTGGGGCTGTACACCGCCCACAGCACAGAAGACGGCGATCACGCCGTCGAGCACCCGCATCGAACGCTCCACCTCAATGGTGAAGTCCACGTGGCCGGGGGTGTCGATGATGTTGATGCGGTGATCTTTCCAGCTGGTGGAAATTGCCGCAGCCGTGATGGTGATGCCCCGTTCCCGCTCCTGGGCCATCCAGTCGGTCACAGCGGCGCCATCATGCACCTCACCGATCTTGTGAACCACACCCGAATAGAACAGGATCCGTTCGGTTGTGGTGGTTTTGCCCGCGTCGATGTGGGCGGCAATACCGATATTTCTGACGCGTTCCAGGGGATAGGCGCGGGCCACGGGGGAGGTCTCCGGAGGGATGGACTACAAAAAATTGGTCGTCAGTGTACAGGTCGGCTCAGTCGCCGTTCTGGACGCCTGGATCACCCGCCTCAGTAGCGGTAGTGGGCGAAGGCCTTGTTGGCCTCGGCCATCTTGTGGGTCTCTTCGCGCTTGCGAACGGCACTGCCGGCTTCGTTGGCCGCATCCATCAGCTCGCCAGCCAGCTTCTGGGCCATGCTGCGGCCGTTGCGGGCGCGGGAGAAGTTCACCAGCCAGCGCAGGGCCATGGCGGTGCCCCGCTCCTGGCGCACTTCCATCGGCACCTGGTAGGTGGCGCCGCCGACCCGGCGAGCCCGCACCTCCACCAGGGGGGTGGCGTTCTTGACGGCGGTCTCGAACACTTCCAGGGGGTCGGAGCCGGTCCGCTCGTTGATCAGCGTGAAGGCATCGGAGAGGATCCGCTGGGCTGTCGACTTCTTGCCGTGCTTCATCAACCGGGCCACGATCATGGTGGCCAGGCGGCTGTTGAACTGGGGATCGGGGAGAACCGGGCGCTTCTCAGCTGCGTTGCGGCGGGACATAGACCTGGAGTGTTGGGGTCAGGAGAAAGGGGGGAGTGGATCAGTCCTTGGGCGTCTTGGCGCCGTACTTGGAGCGCGATTGACGGCGGTCCTTCACGCCGGCCGTATCCAGGGTGCCGCGGATGATGTGATAGCGGACACCGGGCAGATCCTTCACACGGCCGCCGCGGATCATCACCACGGAGTGCTCCTGCAGGTTGTGACCGATGCCGGGGATGTAGGCCGTGACCTCAAAACCAGAGGTGAGACGCACGCGGGCCACCTTGCGCAGAGCCGAGTTCGGCTTTTTGGGGGTGGAGGTGTACACGCGGGTGCACACACCGCGGCGCTCGGGGCAGGCGCGCAGGGCAGGCGACTTGGTCTTGCGGGTGAGGCGCTGCCGCTCGGTGCGGATCAGCTGCTGAATCGTGGGCATCGAGGGCCGGAGAGTTCGGAGGGCCGGAGCGAGGTCGGACGAGCCGACCGTTTCGACAATCCGCCACATTACTTTGTCGTCAGCCCCCCTTCCCTGGCGGGCTCCTGGGCGGGTCCGAAGGACGACCCGCAGGCGCAGATGCGCCACGCGCTGCCCCCCCGGATCAGGAAGCCGCCGCCGCTGAGGTCGCCCCGATAGTCGAGCTGCAGCCCCGTGAGCCGGGCGCTTTGCTCGCTGGGTGCGAACAGGGTGATGCCGTCGGCGCGGGCCACGGCAACCCCGGCCAGGTGGCCGGGGCGGATGCGGATCACCCACCGCTCGCAGCTGCCATCCACCAGGTCGAGATGCATCATCCCCGGGGTGCCGGCCACGGCCGCCTGCCGGCCCAGTTCGGCGGCCGCGGCTGCGGTGAGGCGCAGGCTGTGGCCCTTGGGCATGGCGTCAGGCGGTGAGACGAGCGCCGTCCAGTGTGTCAGGGGCTCACGGCCAGCCGCTCGGCCATCGACGTGCGGCGCTGGCTGCTGCTGAGGCTGGCCTCCCGCGGCACCAGCCCCAGGCCGTTGTGCACGGCCGCCGCCACGCCACGGCCCTTCACGGCGTGGTTGTTGCCCAGCACCAGGCCGGTGGAGCTGCCCCCATCCAGGTTGAGGGCGTCGCGCAAGCCGAGCTGCTGCAGGGCCAGGGCGCTCTGCAGCAGGGTTGGTCCGGCGTCGTTCACCCCCTGGAGCGTCACCAGCCAGAGCTGGCGGCCATCGCTGCCGATCACGGTGCGGGGAGCCCCCTGCACGAGGAAGCCGCTGCTGAAGCCCTCGGCGCCGCCGTTGAGCACCACCTGGCCGTCCTGCAGCAGCAGGGGGCCACCACCCACCACAAACGGCATCTGACCCACCGGGCTGGTGGGTTGGCTCACCAGGGTGAGCTGGTCGCCGGGTTGCCAGGGCACGCTGACGCCGCCGCGCGCCACCAGCAACTGCTCGCCCGCCGCCAGTGGCACGCCGCCCAGTGCGCCCATCTCCCCCAGCTCGAAGCGGCGCACCACGCTGCCGTTGCGCACCAGCACGGCCATCTCGCTGCCACTGATCGCCTGGTAGCTGCGGCCCCAGTCGGCGGTGTAGCGGCTCAGGCCCTTCTGCACAAAGCCGCTGTTCAGGGTGGTGATCGGCCAGCGCTGGCCCCGGCCATCCACGACGGCCTCCTCCAGGCTGAGGCGGTCGAAGCGGGGCAGGCTGGCCAGGCTCCAGCCCACGGCGCCGCGGTTGAGGATGGGCCCCGAGAGCCAGCGTCCCTGCGAGCGCAGGGCGCCGAGGGGCAGGCGGTTCACGCGGTTGAAGAAGCCGCCGTTGATGGCAATTAGAGCCTGTTCGCCGCGAGCCAGTTGGCTGAGGCTGCTCAGGCCCTGCATGCCATCGCTGCGGGTGAGGGGCCGCAGATCGAGGGGAGCGGAGCGGGGGTCGAGTCGCACGCTGCTCATCAGCAGCTCGGCGCCAGCCAGGCGAACCACCCGCTGTTCGATCTGGACGCCCTGTTGCCGCAGGGCCAGCAGCCGTGGATCGCTGCCCGCCTGGGGAGTGGTGTTGGGGCGGCCTGCGCTGGCCTCCGGCGGCAGATCCAGCACCAGCCGCCAGGGGGAGCCCAGGCTGAGGCGGCGGGGCTCGCCGCCGGCGGAGGGGCGCAGGCTGATCCAGGCACCGTCCTGGCGGGCCTCCACCCCCATGGCTCGCAGATCCTGCAGCTGGGCATCGCTGGCTTGAACCCCCAGTTGCAGAGCTCCGTCGCCGGAGCGCACCAGGGCCGGCCCTGGCAGGTCGAACACGATCCGCCGGGCGCCGTTGCCCTGATCACGGCTGCGCAGCTGGCTGAGCCGCACCGGTGGCAGGTTCAGCAGCAGGGTGCCACCTCGAGGCTCGATCTTCACCCCTGTGGCCTGCAGCAGGGGGGTGGCCGGCACGGCAACTTCGTCGGCCAGGCTGCGCTGGCGACCAGCCGGCACGGTGAGGCGCTCGCCGTACCACTCCAGCAGCAGTTCGCCTGCCGCGCCGTTGCTGCTGGCGACCCCCAGCTGTTGCTGCAGCACCTCCAGCGGCAGCCAGAGCTCGCCCGCCTCAAGCCGCCACTGGGCCCTCTGGCTGAGGCCATTGATGGTGATCTCGCCGCCTTGGCTGTCGCTCCCCAGCAGGGCGTTGCGTTGCAGCACCTGCCCAGGCAGGGCCGGCGGTGGGGCAGCCAGGCCCGGGGGCAGTGCCGCCAGCTGGGCCTCGATCGGTGCCACCGGCGCCATGGGCAGCAGCGGCACGAGCTGCAGCAGTGGCACGAGCGCCATCAGGCTCCCCATCGACCCCAGCCTGGACGTGGGGCCACGCTAGCGGCCCTGTTCGGCCATGCCCATCGCCCGGCGGGGAAGCGGCTGGCTCTGTCCTTAGGATCAGAGGTTCGCGGCGTGGTTGAACGCTGCCTCGATCACAAGGTTGTCGCCGGGTTATGCCGCTGTCTTCTCGCCCCGTTTGGCCCCATTGCGACAGCCCCGCTCCGGCGGCTGTGGCGGGTGAGAAGGACGCCTGCGGCGTGGGCTTTCTGGCCAGCCTCAGGGGTGAAGCCAGCCATTGGGTGCTGCAGCAGGCGCTGCGGGGTCTGAACTGCATGGAGCACCGCGGCGGCTGCGGCGGCGACGGCGATTCCGGCGACGGCGCTGGGGTGCTCTGCGGCATCCCCTGGAGCTACCTGGAGGCGGTGTGGCCTGAAGCCGCTGCCGCCGCTGGTGTGGCCCGCGGCCTGGGCATGGTTTTCCTGCCGGCCGATGCCTCCCGCCGCGAGCAGGCCAAGGCCTTCTGTGCCGAAGAGGCCACCACCCTGGGCCTGCGCAGCCTGGGTTGGCGCGCCGTGCCGGTGAACCCCGCCGTGCTGGGCCCCCTGGCCCGAGGCACGGCCCCGGCCATCGAGCAGTGGTTGTTGGCGGCCGATGCCGATGTCGAGGGCGATGCGCTCGAATCGCTGCTGTTCCGCCTGCGCCGCCGCTGCGGCGACCGGGCCCGCGAGGCCTGGGGCCCCGGCCCGAGCGACCTCTACTTCGCCTCCCTCAGCAGCCGCACCCTCGTTTACAAGGGGATGGTGCGCTCGGAGGTGCTCGCCGCCTTCTACGGCGACCTGCGCGATGAGCGTTTTGCTGTGAGTTTTGCGGTGTATCACCGCCGCTTCAGCACCAACACCCTGCCCCGCTGGCCCCTGGCCCAGCCCATGCGGCTGCTGGGCCACAACGGCGAGATCAACACCCTGTTGGGCAACCTCAACTGGGCTCGGGCGTCTGAATCGAACCTCGATGCCGTGTGGGGCGAGGCAGCGGGCGATCTCAAGCCGGTGGTGAATGCCGCCTTCAGCGACTCGGCCAACCTCGACGCCACCCTGGAGCTGCTGGTGCGCAGCGGCCGGCCGATCACCGAGAGCCTGCTCACCCTGGTGCCGGAGGCCTTCCGCGACCAGCCCGCGCTGGCGGACAAGCCGGAGATCCAGGCCTTCTACGAGTATTCCGCCTGCACCCAGGAGCCCTGGGACGGCCCGGCCCTGCTGGTGTTTGCCGATGGCCGCAGCGTCGGGGCCACCCTCGATCGCAACGGCCTGCGTCCGGCCCGCTACTGCATCACCAGCGACGGTTTCGTGGTGATGGGCAGCGAAACCGGTGTGGTGGAGCTCGAAGAGAGCCGCATCCTCGAGAAGGGCCGCCTGGGCCCCGGGCAGATGCTGGCCGTTGACCTGGACAACGGCCGCCTGCTGCGCAACTGGGAGGTGAAGGCCGAGGTGGCCGCCCGCCATCCCTACGGCCAGTGGCTGGCGCAGCATCGCCGCAGCCTGGCCCCCCAGCCCTGGACCCAGGAGCGCCAGCTGGCGGATCTCGAGCTGCTGCAGCAGCAGACCGCCTTTGGCTTCACCGCCGAAGACTTCGATCTGGTGATCGAGGACATGGCCGGCGCCGGCAAGGAGCCCACCTATTGCATGGGCGACGACATCCCCCTGGCGGTGCTCTCCGACAAGCCGCATCTCCTCTACGACTACTTCAAGCAACGCTTCGCGCAGGTGACCAACCCGCCGATCGATCCGCTGCGGGAAAAGCTGGTGATGAGCCTGGAGATGCACCTGGGCAAGCGGGGCTCCCCCCTGCGGCCTGAGGCCAGCTCCGCCGCGGTGCTGCACCTGGCCAGCCCGATTCTCAATGAGGCTGAGCTGGTGGCCGTGGGGCAGCAGGGGCTGCCCACCACCACCCTCTCCACCCTGATGCCCGTCACCGACGGGCCTTCAGGGCTGGAAGCTGCCGTGAACCGCCTGCGCGGTGAGGCCGAGGCGGCCGTGCGCGCCGGCAGTCAGATTCTGGTGCTCTCCGATCGTTCCGATCGCGACGGCCAGCCCCGTGGGATCAACGCCACCACCACCACCATCCCGCCGCTGCTGGCGGTGGGGGCGGTGCACCATCACTTGCTCAATCTGGGCCTGCGGCTGCAGACGTCGCTGGTGGTGGACACCGCCCAGTGCTGGAGCACCCACCATGTGGCCTGCCTGATCGGCTATGGCGCCAGCGCCGTGTGCCCCTGGCTCACCTGGGAGACCAGCCGCCACTGGCTGGCCCAGCCCAAGGTGCAGAAGCTGATCGAAACCGGCAAGTTGCCGGCCCTCAATCCCGATCAGGTGCAGGCCAATGTGCGCAAGGCCCTGGAAGACGGCCTGCGCAAGATCCTCTCCAAGATCGGCATTTCCCTGCTCGCCAGCTACCACGGCGCCCAGATCTTCGAGGCCATTGGCCTCGGCGCCGATCTGATCCAGCTGGCCTTCAACGGCACCACCAGCCGCGTGGCCGGCCTCAGCCTGGCGGAGCTCGCCAGCGAGACCCTCAGCTTCCACGCCAAGGCCTTCCCCGAGCTCAACCGCAGCAAGCTCGAGTTCATGGGCTTCGTGCAGTACCGCACCGGTGGTGAGTACCACCTCAACAGTCCGGAGATGGCCAAGGCCCTGCATGCGGCCGTGAAGGCCGGCCCCGGCTACGACCACTTCTCCACCTACAAGACCCTGCTGGAAAACCGGCCGGTCACGGCCCTGCGCGACCTGCTGGAGCTCAGGCCCGCAGCCACGCCCTTGCCGATCGAGCAGGTGGAGAGTGTGGAGAGCATCTGCAGCCGTTTCTGCACCGGCGGCATGAGCCTCGGCGCCCTCTCCCGGGAGGCCCACGAGGTGCTGGCCATCGCCATGAATCGCATCGGCGGCAAGAGCAACAGCGGCGAGGGCGGTGAGGATCCGGCCCGCTTCGGAGTGCTCCGCGATGTGGATGCCAACGGCCACTCGCCCACCCTCCCCAGCCTCAACGGGCTGCGCAACGGCGACACCGCCTGCTCGGCCATCAAGCAGATTGCCTCGGGCCGCTTCGGCGTGACGCCGGAATACCTGCGCAGCGGCCAGCAGCTGGAGATCAAGGTGGCCCAGGGGGCCAAGCCCGGCGAAGGCGGCCAGCTGCCCGGCCCGAAGGTTGACCCCTACATCGCCTGGCTGCGCAACAGCAAGGCCGGCGTGGCCCTGATCTCGCCGCCACCCCACCACGACATCTATTCGATTGAAGATCTGGCCCAGCTGATCCACGACCTGCACCAGGTGCATCCCGCCGCAAAGGTGAGCGTGAAGCTGGTGGCGGAGATCGGCATCGGCACCATTGCGGCCGGTGTGGCCAAGGCCAATGCCGATGTGATTCAGATCTCCGGCCACGATGGTGGCACCGGCGCCTCGCCACTGAGCTCGATCAAGCACGCCGGCAGCCCCTGGGAGCTGGGTCTCACCGAGGTGCATCGCGCCCTGCTGGAGAACGGCCTGCGGGATCGCGTGCTGCTGCGGGCCGACGGCGGCCTCAAGACCGGCTGGGACGTGATCATCGCCGCCCTGCTGGGCGCCGAGGAATTCGGCTTCGGCTCGGTGGCGATGATCGCTGAGGGTTGCATCATGGCCCGCGTGTGCCACACCAACAACTGCCCGGTGGGGGTGGCCACCCAGAAGGAGAACCTGCGCAAGCGCTTCCCCGGCGTGCCTGAGCACGTGGTGAATTTCTTCCTGTTCGTGGCCGAGGAGGTGCGCCAGCTGCTGAGCGTGCTGGGGGTCGCGCGTCTGGAGGATCTGATCGGCCGTAGCGAACTGCTGCAGGCCCGCTCCGTGAAGCTGGCCAAAACCCAGGCCCTCGATCTCTCCTGCCTGATCGATCCGATTCCGGCCGCGGCCGATCGCCGCTGGCTGCAGCACGAGGCCGAGGCCCATGGCAACGGCCCGATTCTGGAAGATCAGCTGCTGGCGGATGCCGAGGTGATGGCGGCCATCGAGGGCCACGGCCACGTGGCCCGCACCCTGGCGATCGTGAACACCGACCGCAGCGTGGGCGCCCGGCTCTCCGGAGAAATCGCCGCTCGCCACGGCAACAAGGGCTTCGGCGGCCAGCTCGACCTCACCGTTGAGGGCGCCGCCGGCCAGAGTTTCGGGGCCTTCGTGCTCCAGGGCATGAACGTGCGCCTGGTGGGCGAAGCCAACGACTATGTGGGCAAGGGCCTCAACGGCGGCCGCCTCACCGTGGTGCCCCCCGCCGGCGTGCAGGACCCCGGCAACCAGGTGATCCTGGGCAACACTTGCCTCTACGGCGCCACCGGCGGTGAGCTGTTTGCCCTGGGCCGGGCCGGGGAGCGCTTTGGCGTGCGCAACAGCGGCGCCCGCACCGTGGTGGAGGGCGCCGGCGACCACTGCTGCGAGTACATGACCGGCGGCGTGGTGGTGGTGCTTGGCTCCACGGGCCGCAACGTGGCCGCCGGCATGACCGGCGGGGTGGCGTTCATCCTGGATGAGAATGGCGGCCTGCGGGAGCGGGTGAATCTGGAGATCGTGGCCATCGCCGACCTCAGCACCCCGGAGCAGGAGGCGATGCTCAAGCCCCTGCTGGAAGCCCACCTGGAGGCCACGGGCAGCGCCAAGGCCGCGGCAATCCTGGCCGACTGGAGCAGCTGGAGGGCTCGCTTCAAAGTTCTGGTGCCCCCCAGCGAGCAGGCCACCGTGGGCCTGGGGGAGCGGCAGGCGGTGGCGGCCTGAGCTGCGGCTCTTAACCCGCCCATCAGCATCCAGCGACATCATTCCCGTGTCGCCACAACCCCATGGGCACCAAAACGGTTCAGGCCTACATCGAGGAGGTGCCCGCCTGGGAGACGGGGGCACCCCTCAATGGCCCAGTGCTGTCGTCCACCCAGTGGCTGGTGTGGGGCCTGGCCACCGCCGGCAAGTTCTTCGAGGGGCTGATCGTGTTCATGGGGGGCATCGCCCTGCCCCTGGTGTCGCGGCAGTTCGACATGACCAGCACGGAGAAGGGGCTGGTGACGGCGGCCACCCTGTTCGGCGTGTTGCTGGGGGCCCTGTTTCTCGGTGGGCTGGCGGATCGCTGGGGGCGCAAGCCGGTGTTCGTTGGGGAAATGCTGCTGTTGGCCATCTCCCTGGTGGGGGCTTCCTTCAGCGTGAACACAGCGATGCTGGTGGTGTGCCTGTTTGTGATCGGACTGGCTCTGGGGGCCGACTACCCCACGGCACACCTGGTGATCTCCGAGAGCATCCCGGCGCGGATCCGGGGACGGCTGGTGCTGGGTGCCTTCAGTTTCCAGGCCCTCGGGGCTGTGCTGGCCACGGCCATTTCCGCCCTGTTCCTCACGTTGGAATCGAGTTTGGACCTGTGGCGCCAGCTCTATCTGCTGCCCGTGCTGCCGGTGTTGTTCGTGGTGTGGGGGCGGTTGTTCCTGCCGGAGAGCAGCCATTGGCTCGTGAGCAAGGGCAGGGTCTCCCATGCCACGAAGCAGCTGCAGAAACTTCTGAACCGCCGCGACATTGAACTGACCCGGCTGGAGCTGGCCGAGGAGGGCCAGCTGCCCCAACACGCCAACTGGCGGCAGCTGTTCCGGGGCCGCTATCGGCGGGCCACGATCCTGGCGTCGCTGCCGTGGTTCCTCCAGGATCTTTCCACCTACGGCATCGGCATCTTCACGCCGGTGATCATCGCCGCCGCCTTCGGCGCCAACCACGATGAGCACAATGTGGCTGCTGTGATCCACAACGCCCTGCTCGGTGCCAAGGGCACGGCCCTGGTGGATGTGGGCTTTCTGATCGGCATCAGTGTGGCAATCGTGCTGGCAGATCGCTGGGGCCGCATTCCGCTGCAGATCATTGGCTTCATCGGCTGTGCCGTGGGTCTGCTGATCGCCACGGTTGGCAACATGGAAGCCGGCACCAATCTGCCGGTGATTGTGACGGGGTTTTTCCTGTTCCAGTTCATGACCAACCTGGGTCCCAACGCCCAGACCTATCTGCTCGCCGGCGAGGTGTTCCCCACCCATCTGCGGGGGCTGGGGGCTGGTTTCGCCGCCGCCTCGGGCAAGGTGGGAGCCGTGATCACCGCCTTTTTCTTTCCCTCCCTGCTGCAGCACCTGGGCATCGAGAAACTCCTGCCTCTGCTGGCCCTCACCTCCATTCTGGGAGCCCTGATCACCTGGATCTATCGCATTGAAACCAGGGGCATGGATCTGGAGGGCCCATGAGCGATCGGCTCAGCGCGGATGCTCCCGCATCAGCCGCTGCACCTCGCCGGCGTGGTAGCTGCTGCGGGTGAGCGGCGTGCTCACCACCTGCAGGAAGCCCAGCTCCGTTTCGCCGTGGCTCCGGAAGGCCTCGAATTGATCGGGGGTCACGAAACGATCCACGGGCAGGTGCTTGGGGCCGGGGGAGAGGTACTGGCCGATGGTCACGATGTCCACCTGATGGCGCCGCAGATCCGCCATCACCTCGAGCACCTCGGCATCGCTTTCTCCCAGGCCCACCATCAGGCCGGATTTGGTGTAGGCCTGCGGCCAGCCGCTGCGCACCCGTTGCAGCAGCTCCAGCGAACGGGAGTAGATCCCCTGGGGCCGGGCTTTCTTGTAGAGCCGCGGCACGGTTTCGATGTTGTGGTTGAGCACCTCGGGGGCCGCGTCCATCACCGCGGCCAGGGCGGCCCAGTTGCCGCAGAAATCGGGAATCAGCAGCTCGATGGTGGTGAGCGGCGAGCGGGCGCGCACCTGCTGGATGCAGGCCACGAATTGGCTGGCGCCGCCATCGGCCAGGTCGTCGCGATTCACCGAGGTGATCACCACGTGCCTGAGCCCCAGGCGCGCCACCGCTTCCCCCAGCCGCTCGGGCTCGGTGGGGTCGAGGGCGCGCACGCTTCGGTCGAAGTCGATGTCGCAGTAGGGGCAGGCGCGGGTGCAGCCGGGCCCCATGATCAGGAAGGTGGCGGTGCCGCCGGCAAAGCACTCGCCGATGTTGGGGCAGCTGGCCTCCTGGCAGACGGTGTTGAGCTTCAGATCCAGCAGCAGGTCGGCCACCTCGCCGATGCGTTCCCGCTGGGGGGCCTTCACGCGCAGCCAGTCGGGTTTGAGCAAGGGCGGTGTGGCGCTGGAGGCGCGATCTGCAGACCCTCAACTTTAGAAACCGGCCGTCGCTCCTCCGCCACAGCCTGATGGCGGTTGCTGCTGGCTGTTGCCCCGTCGCCGTTGCCGTGGCCGGCCAGGTCATCTCCTACACTCCGGCCATCGGGATGTAGCGCAGCTTGGTAGCGCACTTCGTTCGGGACGAAGGGGCCGCAGGTTCGAATCCTGTCATCCCGACTTGCTGCTCACGGCTTGCCTGCCCAGGCCCCTGGCTCAGTTGAGTTCGGCCCCCGGGTAGCCCCGCGGCGTCACCATCCGTCCGCCCTCCACCCGGCTGGTGCTGTTGCCGATCAACACCAGGGTGAGCATGTCCACCTGCTCCAGGGGCAGATCCCCCAGGGTGTGCAGGCTCACAGCCTCTTCGCTGCGGCCCAGTTGGCGTGCCAGCACCACCGGCGTGCTCGACGGACGGCCCTCCAGCAGCAACTCCCGGGCTCGGCCCAGTTGCCAGCTGCGGCCCATGGAGCGGGGGTTGTAGAGGGCCACCACGAAATCCCCAGCGGCGGCGCCCCGCAGGCGCTGCTCGATCACGGCCCAGGGCGTGAGCCGGTCGCTCAGGCTCACGGTGCAGAAATCGTGCATCAGGGGGGCGCCGGCCCGGGCTGCCGCCAGCTGCAGCGCTGAAATCCCCGGGTGCACGGTGAAGCCGGGCCGCTCATCTGCGGCCAGGGCCATCCACTGTTCGAGGGCCAGGCCGGCCATGCCGTAGATGCCGCTGTCGCCTGAGGACACCAAGGCCACACGCAGCCCCTGGCATGCCAGCTCCAGGGCCTCGCGACAGCGCTCCCGCTCCTGGGTGAGCTGCCCGTCGCTGCGGAGCTGATCCGGCCGCCGCAACGGTTCAAGCAGATCGAGGTAGAGGCCGTAGCCCACCCACACACAGCTCTCCGTGAGCGCCCTGCGGGCATCGGGGGTGAGCAGCTCCAGGCTGCCGGGACCACTGCCGATCAGGTGCAGCTGGCCGCGCTGGGGGGCCCACTGGCTGGCGGCTGCGGCGATGGCCAGGGTGGCGGCGCCCTGCTCACCGGGCTGGGGGCGCTCGATCCGCTTGTGCACCCGCAGCTGGGCGTCGGGGCCTGCCGCCAGCAGGGCCGCCGCCTCGGCCACGCTGGCGGTGCCCATCTCTGCCGCCACGACCGCTGAGGGGTTGGGAACGTTCACCGCCGCCAGGCGGCCGGCCTCGAAGCAGCGCAGGGGCCAGCCCCGCCGCGCGGCCAGCTCCAGCAGCGCGGGCTCGTCGGCCTTGCGCTCGGCGCTGGCCAGCCCGGCCACGGCCTCCGCCGCCAGGTTGTGTTCGGCCAGGGTCTTGGCCAGGCAACGCTCCAGCAAGCTCAGGCTGGTGCCCCGCTCGCAGCCCATGCCCAGCCAGAGGCTGGGGGGGTGCCAGCGGCAGCCCGCGCCGCCCTTGTCGCTCACCACCAGCAGCGGAGCAGCGTCGCCTGCGCTGGCAACGGCGCTGGCCCCCGGGTTGCCGCTGTCTTCCAGCAGATCCGAGGCCCCGGGGAGCTGTTGCCAGCGGGGGGTGCCGGTCTGCTGCAGCAGCTGGATCGGCCTGCCGCGGTGGGCTGTCTTCATCAGGCCATCCCAGTCGCCGCTGCCGCGGCGCCAGCCCCAGGCCTGGCCGAAGCTGTCGAGGGCCAGCCGGCCCTGCTGGCTGCTGGCGCCTGTGAGCACGGCCGTTCCCCCCAGGAGTGCGGCGATCTGCTGGCTGAGGGCCTCGCCGCCGGCCCCATGGCCTCCCACCAGGGGAATGGCGAAGCGTCCATCCGGATCGAGCACCACCACGGCGGGGTCGCTGGATTTATGGCCGAGCCGTGGGGCGATCAGCCGCGTGATGGCACCGCAGGCGCCGATGGCCACGAAGGCGGCGCTGCGGCTCCACTCGGCCTCCAGCAAGGCGGCTGCGCTGGATGCACTCCAGCCCGGAGCGGCGGCGTCACCGGGGTTGTGGAGGGGATCCACAACCGCTGGACTGTGGGCCGGCAGGGCAATGCGATCGATCAGGCCGGCTGCAAGCAGGCGCCGCAGCAGCGGCAGCGCGGCGGCGCTGAGGGCAAAACCCCAGCGGAGCGGTGGATTCATCCCCCCAGCTTCTCGCGCAGCCTGGCCAGGGGGCCGGAGCGTTGGGGTTTCACCAGCGATCCATCGGCATTCACCAGTTCCCGGGCTGAGCCAGACAGGCTGGTGCTCGGGGCGATGCGCTCGGCGGGCGGCACGCTGGCGCCCGGCGGGGGTGCGGCCTGCGGAACCTTGGCCAGGGGCGCCTCGGCAGCACTCTGGGGCTGCTGCTGGGCCTCAACCTGCTGGGCCTCAACCTCCTGCGCCTCAGCTTGCTCAGAGTCAGCCAGCTCGGTCTTAGCCAGCTCGATCTCAGCCAGCTCGCTCCCGGCCAGGGGAGCATCCGGCTGCAGAGGGGCCGTTTCGGGAGCGGCAGCGGGCGCCGCAACGGGAGTCGCTTCGATCTGTGGGAGGGCGGCCGGCTGATCGCTGCTGAGGGCCACAGGCTCGGGCGCTGGTGCCGGTGCCGGTGGCTCGGCGGCGGCGGGCGGTTCCGGGGTGGCTGCGGCTGCCGGCGGCTCCGGGGTGGCTGCCCGTGGCTCTCCGCTCAGTGGGGCCAGTTGCTCTGGCGTCAGGCTGGAGCGCTGCCAGGCGGCCGGCCGGGAGCTGCCGATCACCATCTCCTGCACCAGGCTGTTGAACGGAGGGTTCAGCGGGTCGCCGCGGCCATCGAGCAACTCCATCTGCACGGCATTGCTGCCGCTGCGAAACCCCTTCAGCCAGAGGGGCACCTGGCGATCCACCAGAAAGCTGTCGCCGTTCACGGTGATCCGCAGCCGCCAGCTGTCATCCCCCTCCCGCAGGTGTTGGAGCGGTGCATCAAGCAGCAGCCAATCAATCAGTACGGGTTCGCTGGAGCTGAGGCTGCTGGGGCTGGTGGCGATCAGCTGGGGGCTGCCAGGGGCCGGCAGTTGGGCAGGGTTGGCGGCCACCCGATGCAGCCGGATCTGGCGGCTGGCCCCGGGGGATTTCACCGCTTCTCCCCAGGGGCGGGCGGCATACACGGTGATGCGGTGGCTGCCGGGGCTGAGTTCGGCCATCGGAATGGCGCGGAGCTGCTCCGGTTGGCTGATGCGCAGGGGGGCGTTGTCGTCGAGCTGCACCACCAGGTGGGGGCCCAGGCCCAGATCTCCCGCATCGCTGAGGGGCCAGTCCTTCAGGTTCAGGCTGAGGGTCCAGGGCCCGGCGGGGAGCAGGGTGTTGTCGGCCGGGGAAAGGATGCTCACCTGGGGCTCCCGCTGGTGCAGACGCACCGCCAGTTGCCCCACGGCGCCGGGGGGGGCGACTTCCTGCAGCCCTCCAGAGGGTGCACTCACGGCGAGGGGGGCTGGGGCTGCCTGCCTGGCGGTGGGCCGGCTGCAGCCCCCGCTGAACAGCGCCAGTGCCACCAGCACCATCGCGATCAGGCCCCGCAGTGGCGTTGCCGGCATGCCGACCTCTCCTTATGCCTGTGGATGGGCTTTTGCGCATTCTGCAGGGCCCTGGCCTGCTGTCATGCCATCCACGGGAATTCTGTTAGCGGAATGCCAGTATCTACTGGCAGCCCGAGTATAAAAACAGCACCGAAGAAAGCGATTTCTCGCTGATTGTTTCTCTGCCCGAGAGCTCAGTCCCTGACTGGAGGGCGCTCGGATTGAACCTTTGTAACTGCCTGCCCGAGGGGCTTGGAATTGGCTTTTATACTTCCGCCAGCGGTCCCCTCAATGGGGCCCGAGCTCCAGTCAGGACAAGCGGTCTCGGCCTCGGTCGAGCCCTTCTGGCTGGCGCCCATGGACGCGATGGGCCTCTGCTGATCGCGTCCCTGCGGCTCCACCGGTCTGGTTCCGGCCCCGGCTTGCCCGGTCCGGTCCTGTCCGGAGGGGTGGACCTCCACCTCGATCCCGTCCCTCGAGGAACGTCTCGATGACCATCAGCCCACCAGAGCGTGGGAAAACGGCGAAGGCCCAGGTCGACCGGGTGAACAACCCGGCCACCTTCGAACTGTTCGGCAAGCCCGGCCATTTCGATCGCAGCCTCGCCAAAGGTCCCAAAACCACCACCTGGGTTTGGAACCTCCACGCCAACGCTCACGACTTCGACAGCCACACCAGCGATCTCGAAGAGGTCAGCCGGAAGATCTTTTCGGCCCACTTCGGTCACCTGGCCGTCATCTTCATCTGGCTGAGCGGTGCCTTCTTCCACGGCGCCCGCTTCTCCAACTACTCCGGCTGGCTGGCCGACCCCACGCACGTGAAACCCAGTGCGCAGGTGGTTTGGCCCGTTTTCGGCCAAGAAATCCTCAATGGCGATATGGGTGCCGGCTTCCACGGCATTCAGATCACCTCCGGTCTCTTCCACGTGTGGAGGGCCTGGGGCATCACCAACGAAACCCAGCTGCTGGCCCTGGCCATCGGCGCCCTGGTGATGGCCGGCCTGATGCTCAATGCGGGCGTCTTCCACTACCACAAGGCAGCCCCCAAGCTCGAGTGGTTCCAGAACGTTGAGTCGATGCTCAACCACCATCTGGCCGGTCTGCTGGGTCTGGGCTCCCTGTCCTGGGCGGGTCACCTGATTCATGTGTCTCTGCCCACCACCGCGCTGATGGATGCCATCGACGCCGGCAAGCCGCTGGTGCTCAACGGCAAGACCATCGCCACCTACGCGGACATCCCCCTGCCGCATGAGTTCCTCAACCAGGACCTCATTGCCCAGCTGTTCCCCGGTTTCGGTGCGGGCATCAATGCCTTCTTCACCGGCAACTGGGCGGCTTACAGCGATTTCCTCACCTTCAAGGGTGGCCTGAATCCTGTAACCGGCAGCCTGTGGATGAGCGACATCGCCCATCACCACCTGGCGATCGCGGTGCTGTTCATCGTGGCTGGCCACATGTACCGCACCAACTGGGGCATCGGCCACAGCATCAAGGAGATCCTCGAGGGCCAGAAGGGCGACCCCCTGCTGTTCCCCGCCTCAAAGGGTCATGACGGCCTCTACGAGTTCATGACCACCAGCTGGCACGCCCAACTGGCTGTGAACCTGGCCCTGCTGGGCTCGCTGAGCATCATCGTGGCTCAGCACATGTATGCGATGCCTCCGTATCCCTACATCGGCATCGACTACCCAACCCAGCTGTCGATCTTCACCCACCACACCTGGATCGGTGGCTTCCTGATCGTGGGTGCCGGCGCGCACGCCGCCATCGCGATGATCCGCGACTACGACCCCGCCAAGCACGTGGACAACGTGCTCGACCGGGTGCTCAAGGCCCGCGATGCCCTGATCAGCCACCTCAACTGGGTGTGCATCTGGCTTGGCTTCCACAGCTTCGGCCTTTACATCCACAACGACACCATGCGTGCCCTGGGTCGTCCCCAGGACATGTTCAGCGACTCCGCCATTGCCCTGAAGCCCGTCTTCGCGCAGTGGATCCAGGGTCTGCATGCCGCTGCCGCCGGTAGCACCGCGCCCAACGCCCTCGCCGGCGTGAGCGAAGTGTTCAACGGCACCGTGGTGGCCGTGGGCGGCAAGGTGGCCGCCGGTCCGATCCCCCTGGGAACGGCCGACTTCATGGTTCACCACATCCACGCCTTCACGATTCACGTGACGGTGCTGATCCTGCTGAAGGGTGTGCTCTATGCCCGCAGCAGCCGCCTGGTTCCCGACAAGGCGAACCTGGGCTTCCGCTTCCCCTGCGACGGCCCCGGCCGTGGCGGTACCTGCCAGGTGTCGGCTTGGGACCACGTGTTCCTGGGCCTGTTCTGGATGTATAACTCCCTGTCGATCGTCATCTTCCACTTCTCCTGGAAGATGCAGAGCGATGTGTGGGGCACCGTCAACGCTGACGGTTCCGTGTCTCACATCACCAACGGCAACTTCGCCCAGAGCGCCATCACGATCAACGGCTGGCTGCGCGATTTCCTGTGGGCCCAGGCCGCACAGGTGATCAACAGCTATGGCTCCGCCACCAGTGCCTACGGTCTGATGTTCCTGGGTGCCCACTTCGTCTGGGCGTTCAGCTTGATGTTCCTGTTCAGCGGCCGCGGCTACTGGCAGGAGCTGATTGAGTCCATCGTGTGGGCTCACAACAAGCTGAGGGTTGCTCCCGCCATTCAGCCGCGGGCGCTCTCCATCACCCAGGGCCGTGCCGTTGGTGTTGCCCACTATCTGCTGGGCGGCATCGCGACCACCTGGTCGTTCTTCCTGGCCCGCATCATTGCGGTCGGCTGACCTCTCCTGACTTTCCCAATGGCAACGAAATTTCCTTCGTTCAGCCAGGGTCTGGCACAGGACCCGACAACCCGTCGTATTTGGTACGGGATCGCCACGGCTCACGACTTCGAGAGCCATGACGGAATGACGGAGGAGAAGCTTTACCAAAAGCTCTTCTCCACCCATTTCGGTCACCTCGCGATCATCGGCCTCTGGGTTTCGGGCAACCTGTTCCACGTCGCCTGGCAGGGCAACTTCGAGCAGTGGGTCGCCGATCCTCTGCATGTCCGTCCCATCGCCCACGCGATCTGGGATCCCCACTTCGGCCAGGGCGCCATCACCGCCTTCACCCAGGCGGGCGCCTCCTCCCCGGTGAACATTGCGTACTCCGGCGTGTACCACTGGTGGTACACGATCGGCATGCGCACCAACGCCGAGCTGTACCAGGGTTCCATCTTCATGATGATCCTGTCGGCCTGGGCTCTGTTCGCTGGCTGGCTGCACCTGCAGCCCAAGTTCCGGCCTTCCCTGGCTTGGTTCAAGAACGCTGAATCCCGTCTGAACCACCACCTGGCGGTGCTGTTCGGCTTCAGCTCCATCGCCTGGGCCGGCCACCTGGTGCACGTGGCGATTCCTGAATCCCGCGGTCAGCACGTGGGTTGGGACAACTTCCTCAACGTGCTGCCTCACCCCGCCGGTCTGGCGCCGTTCTTCACCGGCAACTGGGGCGTCTACGCCCAGAACCCCGACACCGCCTATCAGGTGTTCGGCACCTCTGAAGGCTCAGGCACCGCCATCCTCACCTTCCTGGGTGGCTTCCACCCCCAGACCGAGGCCCTCTGGCTCACGGACATCGCCCATCACCACCTGGCGATCGGTTGCCTGTTCGTGATCGCTGGCCACATGTACCGGACCAACTTCGGTATCGGCCACTCGATCCGCGAGATCCTCGAGGCCCACAACCCCCCCAAGGGCACCCCTGGTGACCTGGGCGCCGGCCACAAGGGTCTGTACGACACCATCAACAACTCGCTCCACTTCCAGCTGGGTCTGGCCCTGGCTTCCCTGGGTGTGGTCACGAGCCTGGTGGCGCAGCACATGTACTCGATGCCGTCCTATGCGTTCATCGCCAAGGACTACACGACGCAGGCTGCTCTCTATACCCACCACCAGTACATCGCCATCTTCCTGATGTGCGGTGCCTTCGCCCACGGTGCGATCTTCTTCATCCGTGACTACGACCCCGAGGCCAACAAGAACAACGTTCTTGCTCGGATGCTCGAGCACAAGGAAGCGATCATCAGCCACCTGAGCTGGGTGTCCCTGTTCCTCGGTTTCCACACCCTCGGCCTCTACGTCCACAACGACGTGGTGGTGGCCTTCGGTACCCCCGAGAAGCAGATCCTGGTGGAGCCCGTGTTCGCCCAGTTCGTGCAGGCTGCCTCCGGCAAGGCCATGTACGGCATGGATGTGCTGCTCTCCAACACCGGCAGCGCCGCCAGCAATGCCAGCGCCGCCTACATGGGTGGTTGGATGAACGCCATCAACGACGGTGGCAATGATCTGTTCCTGCAGATCGGCCCTGGCGACTTCCTGGTGCACCACGCCATCGCCCTGGGTCTGCACACCACAACCCTGATCCTGGTGAAGGGTGCTCTGGATGCCCGTGGCTCCAAGCTGATGCCCGACAAGAAGGACTTCGGCTACTCCTTCCCCTGCGACGGCCCCGGCCGTGGCGGCACCTGCGACATCAGCGCCTGGGACGCCTTCTATCTGGCTGTGTTCTGGGCCCTGAACACCGTGGGCTGGCTCACCTTCTACTGGCACTGGAAGCACCTCGCCATCTGGCAGGGCAACGTGGCGCAGTTCAACGAATCCAGCACCTACCTGATGGGCTGGTTCCGCGACTACCTGTGGCTCAACTCCTCTCAGCTGATCAACGGCTACAATCCGTTCGGCAGCAACAACCTGGCCGTTTGGTCCTGGATGTTCCTGTTCGGTCACCTGATCTGGGCCACCGGCTTCATGTTCCTGATCTCCTGGCGCGGTTACTGGCAGGAACTGATCGAGACCATCGTCTGGGCACACCAGCGCACTCCGCTCGCCAACCTGGTGGGCTGGCGTGACAAGCCCGTGGCGCTCTCGATCGTTCAGGCCCGTGTGGTGGGTCTGGCTCACTTCACCGTGGGCTACTTCGTGACCTACGCCGCCTTCCTGATCGCCTCCACCTCCGGCAAGTTCGGCTGATTCCCTCCACCGCTTGCCCCCTTGAGGGACGACCACTGCCCCCGGCCCAGCGGCCGGGGGCTTTTTGCTGTATTGGCTGCTGCAGTGGCGACGGCTACTTCGTTCCCTGTTCAGTGCCTGCCACTGGGCGGACCTGCCAGCAGCCACAGCAGCAGCCCGATGGCCAGCCAGGGCAGCGCCCGAAGCTCCAGCAGGGCGGAGCCCAGCCCCAGCAGCGGGTTGATCAGCCAGTGATCAAGGCTCATCAGCAAGGTCACCAGCAGTGCAAGCCAGATCAAGGCAATCAGGGCTGAAGGCCTGCTGGCATCACAGCGCCGCGGCGCAACAGTTGCCAGCGGCCCGGTTCACACCAGCGCAACACGGTGCTGGCCGTGCCTGACGGTTGGGGCCAGGTTGCCGGGGCCAGCAGCGGCAGATCTGCAAACCGCTCGGCGGCCTCCTCGGCGGAGAGGCATGGGGGCTCGCCGGAACGGTTGGCGCTGGTGGTGGCCAGAGGACCACTCAACCGCAGCAGTTCCAGGGCCTGGGCGCAGGCCGGCACCCGCAGGCCGAGGCTCGAGCCGCCGGGATTGAGCAGCTGGGCCATGGCCCCCCTGGCGGGCAGCACCAGCGTGAGCGCCCCAGGCCAATGGGCCTGGGCCAGGTCACGCCAGGCGGGTTGAACCGCTGTGCCCAGCAGGGCAAACAGCGCCTCGGCATCGGCTCCCATCAGGATCACCGGCTTGTGCTGCGGCCGATCCTTCAGCTCCCACAGCTGGCTGGCATGGTTCGGGGCTGCGGCCAGGGCCGGCAGGGTGTCGGTGGGGAAGATCGCAGCGCCGCCGGCCTTCAGCTGGGCCGCCAGCTCTGGGGCGGGCAGCAGTGGGGGGTGCAGCGTCATGGGCTTCGGCGTGCGCTCACGAAGCGCTGCTGGCCCTCCAGATCGGGGTGGTTGTTCACGTCCACCAGGCCGCCTTTCCGCAGCAGCTCCGCCGCGGCCGGGCCCTGGTCGTGGTGGTGCTCCAGCAGCAGCCAGCCACCCGGTGCCAGGGCCCTTTGGGCACCGGCCGCGATCGTGCGGATCGCATCGAGGCCGTCCTGGCCGCCATCCAGCGCCAATGCCGGTTCGTGCAGCCGCACCACGGGATCCAGCTGTTCCCACACACCCGTGGGGATGTACGGCGGATTGGAGAGCACCAGGTGCAGTTGTCCCCAGTGGGGGTGGAGCGGTTCCCACCAGCTGCCCTGCAGCAGGCCCACGCTGGTGCCCGGGGGCATGGCAGCCGGCATCAGGTTTTGGGCTGCCACGGCCAGGGCCTCCGCCGATCGATCGACGGCCAGCCCCCGACTGCCGGGGAAGGCTCGGGCCAGGGCCAGGGCCAGGCAGCCTGAGCCGGTGCCCAGGTCGGCCCAGAGCATGGGCAGCTCCTCAGAGTCAGGAGCCGCCGCAGGCCGTGGTTGGGCCAGGGCCAGCTCGATCAGCAGTTCCGTTTCCTGGCGAGGGATCAGCACCCCCGGCTGCACGCGCAATTCCAGGTCGCGCCAGGGGCATACGCCCACCAGGTATTGCAGCGGCTGGTGCTCGAGACGATGGCGGCGCCACAGCTGCTCGAGCCGGGCCAGGTCGCAGGCCAGTTGCACCGTGGCCGTTGGCTCCAGCCGCAGCCGCTGCTGCCGGGCCCAGCTCACCCCGCCCGCCAGATCCAGCAGCCAGTCGAGGTCGGCGGGGTTACCGCCAGCGCGCAGTTGCTCCCGCCGCCAGTGCAGCAGCGCGGTGGCGTTGATCGAGGCGACCATCCACCCACCCTAGGCAGCCGGATCAGCAGGGCCGCCACCACAGGCCGGGTTCCGAGCGCAGCACTCCCGCCAGCTCCAGGGCGAGCAGCCGCCGCGAGAGGGCGGCGGGGCTCTGCCGCAGCCGGCTGCAGAGCTGCTCGAGCGAGGCGCCGCTGCCAAGGGCCGCCAGCAGCGCCACCTCCCTGTTGTGGATCTGCTTTTGCTGCTGCGTGGACCGTGTCTGCTGGGGCCGTTGCAGGGGCCCTGGCCCTAGATCGCGCACCAGATCGGCAGGATCCAGGAGGGGGGTGGCATCGTGGCTCAGCAGGCGGTTGCTGCCCGCTGCAGAAATCTTGCCCGCATCGGCCGGCACCACCCAGAGCGGCATGCTCAGCTGCCAGGCCAGGTTGGCCGAGTGCAACGCACCGCTCCCCTCCGGACACTCCACCAGCACCACGGCCCTGGATAGCGCCACCAGCAGCCGGTTGCGCTCGGCGAAGTGGCCCCGTCGTACCGGGGTGCCATTGGCCCACTCGCTGATCAGCAGGCCCCTCTCTCCGACCCGCCGTTGCAGCTGCTCATGGTGCCTGGGGTACACCCGATCCAGCGGGGTGCCCAGCACCCCCACCGGACTGCCGTCCCGCTCGAGGCACCCCTCGTGGGCGGCGGCGTCGATTCCCTCCGCCAGGCCACTCACCACGGGCCAGCCCGCTTCCGCGAGGGCCCGGCCGATGGCGAGGGCCATGGTTTCGCCGTGGCGCGACGGCCGGCGCGTGCCCACGACCGCAATGGCCTGCTGCCGCCTGAGGGCTCCCCAGAGGGCGCCACGGCCATGCCAGAACAGGCGCAGGGCCGGGCGATCCAGCTCGGCCAACGACTCGGGCAGGGCTGGATCGCCATGCAACAGGCAGCGCCGGCGGCGCCAGTGCTGGCGCTGCTCTGCCGTGAGCGGCTGGGGCAGAGGCTGTGCCCCCAGCCTGTTGCGGTAGGCCATCACCTCGGCTAGCGCGGTGCGGCCAAGCCTGAGGCCGCTGCTTTTGGCGGACAGCTGGTCAGCTGGGGCCTCCCAGGCCTGTTCCAGGGATCCGAAGGCCTGCTCCAGCCGCTCCAGCCGTTGCCAGCCGATCCCCGGGCATTCACTCCACAGCAGCCGCCACAGCCGCTGGCGCTCCCGCTCCCCAGGGCTGAGGGGCCGATCCTCTTCTCCTTGGCCGGGCAGCGCCGCGGCTGCCGGGACCATGTCTGCAGGGACCATGTCTGCCGGGACCGTTGCAGCTGGGACTGCGGATCGGCCCCGGCAAAAGGGCGCAAACAGGAGATCACCCACACCCATGCCGCTAGTACAAGCACACTAGCCTGCGGAGGGTCGCTGGCGTTATCCCGGGCCCGCCCGGAGGCGCTCCAGGGCCAGGTTGAGGTCGGCCGGAAGCTGCCGCAGCAGGCGGCGTTTGGCCGGGCCGGCGCTGAGATCCACCAGCACCAGTTCCACCCGGGCCTCCGCCGCCAGCACCTGCTCCGGCCCGATGAAGCGGCTCAGCCATGGCAGCTTCACGCCCTGGCGCGGCAGCACCCTGCTCTCCACCTCCACCACGTTGCCGTGGAGCAGGGCCTGTTTGTAGTTGATGGTGATGTGCACCACCGGCAGTTCCAGCCCCCGCGCCGCAAGGTCGGCATAGGCGAGCCCGGCTGCCCCCAGGGCCTCCACCCGCGCCTCCTCCAGCCAGGCCAGATAGGCGCCATGCCACATCACACCGGCATGGTCGGTGTGTTGCGGCAGCACCCGCCGGCGCAGGATCCAGCTGCCTGCATGTTGATGCTCCGTCACGGTGTGGGCTCCTGCGGCCTGTGGGCCTGCTGATCGGCCATAGGCTGCCCGAGCGCGTTGCCACAGCTGTGTTCCGCAACCTTCTGATCGCCGATTCCGGCAAGGGCCACGTTGAGGAGATGGTGCGCATGCTGCGCGCCATCCCCGCCGTGCAGCGGGCCCGCCTCAACCTGCTGCATGTGGTTCCCGAGCAGGCGGGTGAAAACTTCACCGAGCATTCCCAGAAGGCGGCCGGGATCGTGGCTGAGGCCGTGCAGCGGCTGGGCCTCAGCCCCAGCGAGGTGAACACGATCATTCGCCAGGGCGACACCAAGCAGACCGTGCTGAAGGTGGCCGATGAGCTCGACAGCGATCTGATCGTGATGGGGTCCCGCGGCCTGGGACGGCTGCAGTCGATCCTCAGCAACAGCGCCAGCCAATACGTGTTTCAGCTCTCCACGCGGCCGATGCTGCTGGTGCGAGACGACCTCTACGTCCGCCGCATCAACCGGGTGATGGTCACCATCGACGGCACCGGCGTCGGGGATGACGCCTTGAGGCTGGCCTGCGAGCTGGTGCGCGACATCCCCGGCGGCAGCCTCACCGGCATCCACATCAGCCGCCAGGACATCACCCCCTCCCGCGGCGGCAAGCCCCCCGCCGACGAGGTGTTGGACAAGGCCCTACAGCGGGCCCGTGGTTTGGGCGTGGAGATGAAGGCCGTGCACGGCACCGGCGATATCGGTCGCGGGGTGTGCGCTGCGGCTGCGGAGCACAAGGCCGATCTGCTGGTGATCGCCTCCCAGGACCGGCGGCCGCTGGTGGCCAAGGGCCTGGTGGATATCGATCGGCTGCTGGGCAGCTCCGTGAGCGATTACATCCGCGTGCATGCACCGGCGCCGGTGTTGTTGGTGCGGGAACCGGAAGGTCGTCGCTAGGAGCCGATCGCGCATCGATCAAGCCCGTGCCTTGCTGGCGCCCAGCTCCAGGTCGGGGGGCCAGCAAGGCCGTGCTCAGTGTCAGCCTCAGCCCCTGGCTGACGCTTGCCCTTGCTGAGCCCGGACCGCGCAAAACCCCCGGAGCCGCACGGGCAGGCCCCAGGGGTTGCTTGGCTTGAGCTGGAGTGTGGACGGCAGAGACCGGGTTCAGCCCTGGCGGCTGCTGGTCTGGATGTAGAGGACCAGTAGAAACACCGTCGGAACCAGCACGAACATCAGGCTGGCCACGAAGCCGAGATCGTTGGTTTCCATCGCGTTTGGCTTGAGCCCAGTGACGGTATCACCGGTGCCAGGGCTGCTTCAGGCCTCTTCATCGCTCGTTGTGGATTCGTGGATGGCCGAGGCCTGATCCACGGAGGGCTCCACGGAGGCCCCCACGGAGGGCTCGGCGCCGGCCTCGGGCTCCGGCGTTTCGACCACGGGCCAGGCCGTGGGGCCAGCGGGCAGGGGCTCGGCCTTGGCAGCGGCCACCTTGGCCTCGGCATCGGCCAGGCCCACCTGCGGCCTGGTGAGCACCATCACCGACTGCTGCACCAGGGCCTGGCAGGCCAGGCGCCAGCTTTCCGGCCGTCGCCGCAGTTTCTGCTCCTCCACCGTGGTGCGGCCACTCAGGCTTCCCGGGGAGCTCTCCGCCACCACATCCACAAAACAGGTGATGCACTGGCCGCAGCCCCCGCAGTTGCCCAGCTTCCCCTTGAGGCCATAGAGCTCCACGCCCTCGCGCAGGGCCACCTCCCTCAGGTTTTCCCCGGGGTAGCACTCCACGTCGCGGCCCTCGCGCACGAATCGGATGACGGGCATGGACCTGTGGCGAAGGACCCCTCCATTGTGCGGGGCGATGGTTGCGTTTTGTAACCGCGGCGCCGGCAGCCCGAGGGCCGCGCAGCGGCCCCGTGGGGCCATGGCCGGTGATTGCCCCGTCACGGCACGTTTCAGCTCTGCCGCGAACGATTCGCCGGGCCTGCCGAAACCCTTACCATCGCCAGCACGGATCGAGTCTTCACTGGCTCTGCTCGGTTGAGCTCGATCGTGCTGCCTTCCGCCCCCGGTTTGTCCGGTTCGGATGGCTGGTTGTTTCCCCGGACCTAACCCCCATGGGATTGCCCTGGTATCGGGTGCACACGGTCGTCATCAACGACCCGGGCCGACTCTTGGCCGTGCACCTCATGCACACCGCTCTGGTTGCCGGCTGGGCCGGCTCCATGGCGCTCTATGAGCTGGCCATCTTCGATCCCTCCGACCCGGTGCTCAACCCCATGTGGCGCCAGGGCATGTTTGTGATGCCGTTCATGGCCCGTCTGGGCGTGACCGGCAGCTGGGGCGGCTGGAGCATCACCGGCGAAACCGGTGTTGACCCTGGCTTCTGGAGCTTCGAAGGTGTGGCAGCTGCCCACATCATTCTCAGTGGCCTGCTGTTCCTGGCCGCCATCTGGCACTGGACCTACTGGGATCTGGAGATCTGGCAGGACCCCCGCACCGGCGAGCCGGCCCTCGACCTGCCCAAGATCTTCGGCATCCACCTGCTGCTGGCTGGCCTGGCCTGCTTCGGCTTCGGTGCCTTCCACCTCACCGGCGTGTTCGGTCCAGGCATGTGGGTCTCCGACCCCTACGGCATCACCGGCCACCTGGAGCCCGTTCAGCCGTCCTGGGGCCCTGAAGGGTTCAACCCCTTCAACCCGGGCGGGATCGTGGCCCACCACATCGCCGCTGGCATCGTCGGCATCATCGCCGGCATCTTCCACATCACCACCCGCCCGCCGGAGCGCCTCTATAAAGCCCTGCGCATGGGCAACATCGAGACCGTGCTCTCGAGCGCCATCGCCGCCGTGTTCTTCGCTGCCTTCGTGGTGGCCGGCACCATGTGGTACGGCGCAGCGGCCACTCCGGTTGAGCTGTTCGGCCCCACCCGCTACCAGTGGGACCAGAGCTACTTCAAAACCGAGATCAACCGCCGCGTCCAGACGGCCCTCGACAACGGCTCCACCAAGGAACAGGCCTATGCGGCCATTCCCGAGAAGCTCGCCTTCTACGACTACGTGGGCAACAGTCCCGCCAAGGGTGGTCTGTTCCGTGTTGGTCCGATGGTGAACGGCGACGGCCTGCCCACGGGCTGGCTGGGCCATATCTCCTTCACCGACAAGGATGGTCGGGATCTGCAGGTGCGCCGTCTGCCCAACTTCTTCGAGAACTTCCCCGTGGTTCTGGAAGACAGCCAGGGCATCGTGAGGGCCGACATTCCCTTCCGCCGCGCTGAAGCGAAGTACTCCTTCGAGCAGACCGGCGTGACCGCCACCGTCTACGGCGGTGCTCTCAACGGCCAGACCTTCAGCGATCCAGCCGATGTGAAGCGCCTGGCCCGCAAGGCTCAGCTGGGTGAAGCGTTCGAATTCGACCGCGAGACCTATCACTCCGACGGCACCTTCCGCAGCTCACCCCGCGGCTGGTTCACCTTCGGCCACGCCTGTTTCGCGCTGCTGTTCTTCTTCGGTCACATCTGGCACGGTGCCCGCACCCTCTACCGCGATGTGTTCGCCGGTATCGATCCGGATCTGGGCGAGCAGGTCGAGTTCGGTCTCTTCGCCAAGCTTGGCGACCGTTCAACCCGTCGTCTGCCGGAGGGCTACGTGCCCCCCGCTGGCTCCACCCTCAGCTGATCCAGAGGAGATCCCATGGAGAGCTTCGCCTACATCCTGATCCTCACGCTGGCCATCGCCACCCTGTTCTTCGCGATCGCCTTCCGCGATCCCCCGAAGATCGGCAAGTGAGTGCCTGGCCCTCCGGCCCGGCTGCTGCCCTCGCCTCGGCGGGGGCTTTTTTATGGCTGATGGCAGCTTCGTGATGCTCGCGTTCAGCCTGGCCGGATCTCAGCCTGTCTTGCCGCAGCAGCCCTTGGCCGGGCAGTCTCACCGGGGAGAAGGCTGTTTTCCTCCTGCGGCCGTGAGACCCATTGCCACCGTTCTCTTCTCATTTCGTCAAAACCTGTCTACAATTGTGCAACCGTTCAGGTGGTTGATCGGGCATGCAATGCCCCTCTTGCCAGCACACCGATAGCCGCGTGCTCGAGTCGCGTTCCGCCGACTCGGGGCGGAGCGTGCGACGCCGCCGTGAATGCCTTCATTGCGACTTCCGGTTCACCACCTACGAACGGGTGGAAACGGTGCCCATCACCGTGGTGAAGCGCAATGGCGCCCGCGAGGCCTTCAACCGCGGCAAGCTGCTGCACGGTCTGCTGCGCGCCTGCGAGAAAACAGGCCTCGAGCCCGCCCGCCTGGAAGCTGTGGTGGATGAGATCGAGCTGCAGCTTCAGAACCGCAGCGGCCGGGAGGTGAGCAGCAACGAGATCGGCGAGCTGGTGCTGCAGGAGCTCAGTCAGATGAGCGAGGTGGCCTACGTGCGCTTTGCCTCGGTCTACCGGCAGTTTCAGGGCGTCAGTGATTTTGTGGCCACCCTCGATGGCCTCAGTCGGCTTCCGGGCGCGAAGCGCCTGGCGGTGGTGAGCTAGCCGCGGCTCGGCCTCGCAGCCAGCGCCGAGGCGGCAAGGCCGCCGCAGCGAGAGGGTGGGGGCACTTCTGCTTTGTATAATCGTGGATTCCCTGTCATCCGTCGGCGGACGGTGGCCGGGGTTCTCTCGCTCTGCCTCGGGCAGTCCGCCAGCTCTCCATGACCGTGACCCCTTCCGATGTCAGCGCCAGCGAGCAGGAGCTCGCCGTTGACGCCGCCGCTCTTCAGGACGACTTCGGCGCCGAAGACGCCGATCTGGATCTGAGCATTCCGGAAGAGGTTCCCAGCGCCGACGACCCCAGCAGCCGCGCCGCCGCCCGTGACATCGACGGTGTGGGCTTCACCCTGGATGAGTTCGCCTCGCTGCTGAGCAAGTACGACTACAACTTCAAGCCCGGCGACGTGGTGAAGGGCACCGTGTTCGCCATGGAGCCCAAGGGCGCCATGATCGACATCGGCGCCAAGACCGCCGCCTTCATGCCGATGCAGGAGGTGTCGATCAACCGGGTGGAGAGCATCAGCGATGTGCTCGAGCCCGGTGAGGTGCGTGAGTTCTTCATCCTCAGCGAGGAGAACGAGGACGGCCAGCTCACCCTCTCGATCCGCCGCATCGAATATCAACGGGCCTGGGAGCGGGTGCGTCAGCTGCAGAAGGAAGACGCCACCATCTACTCCGAGGTGTTCGCCACCAACCGCGGTGGTGCCTTGGTGCGGGTGGAAGGTCTGCGGGGCTTCATCCCCGGCAGCCACATCAGCACCCGCAAGCCCAAGGAAGATCTGGTGGCCGACTTCCTGCCCCTCAAGTTCCTGGAGGTGGACGAAGAGCGCAACCGCCTGGTGCTCAGCCATCGCCGCGCCCTGGTGGAGCGCAAGATGAACCGCCTCGAGGTGGGCGAAGTGGTGATCGGCACCGTTCGCGGCATCAAGCCCTACGGCGCCTTCATCGACATCGGTGGTGTGAGCGGCCTGCTGCACATCTCCGAGATCAGCCACGAGCACATCGAGACGCCCCATACGGTGCTCAATGTGAACGACCAGATGAAGGTGATGATCATCGACCTCGACGCCGAGCGTGGCCGGATCTCCCTCTCCACCAAGGCCCTGGAGCCCGAGCCGGGCGACATGCTCACCGACCCCCAGAAGGTGTTCGAGAAGGCCGAGGAGATGGCCGCCCGCTACAAGCAGATGCTGCTGGAGCAGGCCGAGGAGAACGAGCCCATGGGCGTCACCCTCGACTGATTCAGGACGTCGCACCCCATGGCTCAGCTGCTGCTGCGCGGCACGGTGCTCGGCGACGTGGATGCGGTGCTGTTCGACAAGGACGGCACCCTCAGCGTCAGCGAGCCCCAACTCACCACCCTGGCTGCGGCCAGGGTTTTGTTGTGTCTGGACGCGGTGGAGCCGGCCCTGCGCCCCCGCTTGAGGGATCTGCTGGAGCGGGCCTACGGCATCAGCGCCGTAGCGGGTGCCATCCACCCCGCCGGGATCACGGCGGTGGCCAGCCGCGACCACAACCTGGTGGCCACCGCAACGGCCCTGGTGCAGGTGGGCTTGGGCTGGCCCGAGGCCCTGGCCATCAGTGAGGCGGCGTTTGCCCAGGCGGATCAGGCCGATGCCCGCGGCGCCAGCGCCACCACCGAGGGGCTGCTGCCCTGGCTGCAGCAGTTGCACGCCGCTGGCATCACCTGCGCCGTGATCAGCAACGACGACAACGCCGGCATTCAGCACTTCCTGGCCAGCCACGGGCTGGAGCGGTTCTTTGCCGGCTTCTGGAGCGCCGAACAGCGGCCCCGCAAGCCCGATCCGGCGGCGGTGCATGGCCTGTGCGGGCAGCTGGGGGTGGCCGTTGGGCGCTGCGCCCTGATCGGCGATGCCAACAGCGACCTGCGCATGGCCGTGGCCGCAGGCATTCCCCACCAGCTCTCCCTGGGCTACACCGCCGCCTGGACCACGCCGCCACCCCTGGCCGAACCCCATCCGCTGGTGCATGGCTGGAGCGAGTTGTCGCTTGCCTGAACCGGCAGCCGTGGCTTGGCAAGAGCACCGCATCACATCGGCGGCGGTGGCGTGGGAATAGGGTTGTGGGCCAAATCTGTGTGATGTTGGGAATGAGCAGCACCGGTTCCAGCTCCCGCTACGTGTTCACCTCCGAGTCGGTCACCGAGGGCCACCCCGACAAGATCTGTGATCAGGTGAGCGATGCGGTGCTCGACGCCCTGCTCGCCCAGGATCCCGCGTCCCGGGTGGCCTGCGAAACCGTGGTGAACACAGGCTTGTGTCTGATCACCGGCGAGGTGACCACCACCGCCCGGGTGGATTTCAACACCCTGGTGCGCGGGGTGATCCAGAAGATCGGCTACAGCGGTGCCCGTGCCGGGGGTTTCGATGCCAACAGCTGCGCCGTGCTAGTGGCCCTGGATCAGCAATCGCCCGACATCGCCCAGGGGGTGAACGAGGCCGACGACCACGACGGCGATCCCCTCGATCTGATCGGTGCCGGCGACCAGGGGATCATGTTCGGCTACGCCTGCGATGAAACTCCGGAGCTGATGCCGTTGCCGATCAGCCTGGCCCACCGCCTGGCTCGGCGCCTGGCGGAAGTGCGCCACAACGGCAGCCTCGGCTACCTGCTGCCCGACGGCAAGACCCAGGTGAGCGTGGTGTACGAGAACGATCAGCCGGTGGCGATCGACACGATCCTGATCTCCACCCAGCACACCGCGGAGATCGACGGCATCTCGGAAGAGAAGGCCCTGCGGGAGCGCATCGCTGCCGACCTGTGGATCCATGTGGTGGAACCCGCCACCGCCGATCTGGATCTCAAGCCCAGCAAGGCCGACACCCGCTTCCTGGTGAATCCCACCGGCAAGTTCGTGGTGGGCGGGCCCCAGGGCGATGCCGGCCTCACCGGCCGCAAGATCATCGTGGACACCTACGGCGGCTACGCCCGCCACGGCGGCGGTGCCTTCTCCGGCAAGGACCCCACCAAGGTGGACCGCTCGGCCGCCTACGCCGCCCGCTACGTGGCCAAGGCCCTGGTGGCCGCCGGCCTGGCCCGCAAGGCCGAGGTGCAGCTCAGCTATGCCATCGGCGTGGCCCGGCCCGTGAGCATCCTGGTGGAGAGCTTTGGCACCGGCGCCATCAGCGATGCCGATCTCACCGCTCTGGTGCAGGAGCACTTCGATCTGCGCCCCGGCGCCATCATCGAGACCTTCGGCCTGCGCCAGCTGCCCCAGCAGCGCGGCGGCCGCTTCTACCAGGACGTGGCGGCCTACGGCCACTTCGGCCGCAGCGACCTCAACCTGCCCTGGGAAAATGTGCAGGCGATCGCCGCCAGCCTTAAGCAGGCCACCGCTGGCCAGGTTGCCGCCTGAGGCGAGTCGCTCGAAAGGCCGGTGCACCACCCCATCGGTCACCTCATTGGCCTCGGCGTTGATCTCGGCACCAGCGGGATTCGCCTGGCCCTCCTCGATGGCGCTGGAGCGGTGCTGGCGGAGGAAGCCAGTTCCTACCCAGGCTGCTTCAGCGATCCCCTGGGCTGGCGTGATGGCCTGATCGTCCTCTGCGCCCGGCTGCCGGCAACCCTGCGCAACCGGGTGGGGGCGGTCGCCATCGACGGCACCTCGGGCACCCTGCTGCTCTGCCGCCCCGATGGCAGCCTGCTGCCTGGGGCGCTGGCCAAGGCGCTGCCTTATCACCAGGCCTGCCCCGCCCAGGCCGCGTTGGCGGCAGAGCTGGTGGATGCCGGCAGGGAGCCTGCGCCCGGCCCGGCCGCCAGTGCCAGCGGCAGCCTGGCGCGGGCCTTGCAACTCCTGGAGGCGGCGGCCGTGGCTGGGGAGTGCGGCCCCTGGCTGCTGCGTCATCAGGCCGACTGGCTGATGGGCTGGCTGCTGGGCGACTGGCGCTGGGGCGAGGCGGGCAACAACCTCCGCCTGGGCTGGGATCTGCAGCGCCTGTGCTGGCTGGGTTCCATCGCCGCCCAGCCCTGGGCAGATGCCCTGCCGCGCATCTGCGCCAGCGGTCAGCCCCTGGGCCCGCTGGCGCCTGCAGTGGCCAAGGCCCTTGGTCTGCCCCTCAGCTGCCAGGTGATGGCTGGCAGCACCGATGCCAATGCCGCTGTGCTGGCGGCCGACCCACAGCCTGGCGATGGCATCACGGTGCTGGGCACCACCCTGGTGCTCAAGCAGTTCAGCCAGCGGCCGATCCACGGGCCCGGCATCAGCTGCCACCGGGTGGCAGGGCGCTGGCTGGTGGGCGGCGCCTCCAACGCCGGTGCCGGGGTGCTGCGGCAGGTCTTCAGCGATGTGCAGCTGGACGAGCTCAGCCGCCAGATCGATCCCCGCCGCCCCAGCGGCCTGGCCCTGCGCCCCCTGCCCCGGGCGGGTGAGCGCTTCCCCGTGGACGATCCCGCCCTCGAACCGGTGCTCGGGCCCCGGCCGGTGAGTGATGCCCTCTACCTTCAGGCCCTGCTCGAGGGGTTGGCGTCGATCGAGCGGGCCGGCTGGCGGCGCCTGGGGGAGCTGGGCGCCCCGCCGATCCGGCGGGTGATCAGCCTGGGGGGCGGGGCCCGCAATCCCCAGTGGCGGCTGATCCGCCAGCGCCTGCTGGGGCTGCCGGTGTTGAACCGCCCGCGCTGCACGGCGGCCCAGGGCATGGCCAAACTGGCACTCACTGCTCTTGGATCGCCATGAACGAACGCCTGCGCGCCTGGATCTCGATGGCGATCTTCGTGGTTTTGGCCGGCTATGTGAGCTTCAGTGCCCTGCGGCTGGGCCTGCTGCTCTGGCAACGGTTCGGGGTCGGCTGAGGCGCCGCCTGCCAGGCGCCAGGCCAGCCGTCGCCCCCGCACCCCAGAATCCCCAAAACTTCCCCCTTCACGCCATGGCCGCCGACCCCCTCACCCCCGCCGTGAGCGAGCGGATCTGCAAGCACATGAACGACGACCACGCCGAGGCGGTGCTGGCCTATGCCCGCCACTACGGCGGCGTGGAGGCCCCCAGTGCGGCCCGGATGGTGGCGGTGGGGCCCGAGGCGATGCAGTTGGAGGTGGATGGCAGCACCGTGGAGGTGCGCTTTGATCACACCCTCAGCGACAGCGAGGACGCCCACCGCACCCTGGTGGCGATGCTGCGGGCCGTGCCCCGTTCCTGAGCGCCGCCGGGCGCGAGCGGGCTCGCTGCGGGAACCCTGGGGTCAGGGTTGCCTGTGGGTCGATGTGGATGTCTCTGCTGCAGGCGGGTCTGGCCTTGATCAGCAGTGGCCGCTGTCCGCTCTGCGGCGGGGAGGTCCGATCCACTGCCATCGGTGCTGCCGCCCACCCCAGGCTGTGCCAGGCCTGTGGCGAAAGGCTGGAGCTGCCCGAGGGGGGCCTGCAGGGCGATGCGCCCCTGCTCTGGTGTGCCCTGGCTCCCTATGGCGGCCAGCTGCGGCGCCTGCTGCTGGCCCAGCGCGATCGGCCGGATCAGGCGGTGATCGCGGCCCTTGCCGCGGAGGTGCTGCTGCATTGCGCCTCCGCGGTGCAGGGGGCGCTGCTGGTGCCAATCCCCAGCTGGAAGCGAGCCGCCAATCCGCTGCCGCGCCGGTTCGCCCAGGCCATGGCGGCCCACAGCGAGGTGCAGCTCACGCTGGCGGAGGCCGTGCTGCAGCGCTGCCGGCCCACCGTGGGGCAGCACCATCTGGATCGTCGGCTGCGGCTGCGCAACCAGCTCGGCTCCTTTCGCGCCTGCGGCCTGTCGCTGGGCCCGGCCCAGCGGGAGCGGCCCATCTGGCTGGTGGATGACATTCTCACCACGGGCGCCACCGTGGAAGCCGCCGCACAGACCTTGGCGGAGGCGGGCCTGCGGGTGGAGGGCGTGCTCTGCCTGGCCCGAACCCCTGCTCCCGCCTGTGGTCAGGGCCGGGGGGCAGCCGGCAGTGCTCTAAGATCGTCCAGTCGCCCAAGCGACGGGCCGGGATAGCTCAGTTGGTAGAGCAGGCGATTGAAAATCGCCGTGTCCCCAGTTCAAATCTGGGTCCTGGCATTACTTTGCAGCGAAGTGCTGTGGCATCCATTCACTGCAGCAGCCAAGCACTGCAGCAGCCAATTAAAGCGGCAGCCAATCGCTGCGATGGAGGTTCCCCATGCCCCTGCCGATTCCGGACAAGCCGGGCCAGGTTTTCGACAACGCCGACAGCTTTGGCATGGCCTTTGATGAGGCCTGGCAGCGCCATGCCCAACGCCATCCCAACCACGGGCTCTCCAGTGCCGACAAAAAAGCGCTGGTGCTGAAGGCCTGCGCCGATCACCCCTTCATGCTCAGCAATCCCGCCATGGCCGCTCAGGTGGCCGATTTCCGCATTCGTCTGCTCGGCCTTTGAGCGCAGCGGCCCATAGGATCCGGCCGGTTCAGCCCTTGGCGATGTCCAGCCCCCTTGCGCGTCTTCTGTGCCAGTTGAGCGCCGGTTTCAGCAACCAGCATCAGGCGTTTGAGAACCCACCGCTCTACGCCCACATCCTGGTGAAGTTCCGGCCCCTGCCGCAGCTGGCCCCGGGCTCGCTGCTGCTGGAACAGTCGTATGCCATCAACCCCAAGGCGCCCTACCGGATCCGCGTGTTGCGGGCGGAGCAGCAGGGCGATGGGCTGATCATCCATAACCAGGCTCTCCACGACGACCAGCGGTTCTGGGGTGCCGTGGAGGATGCCGAGAAACGGGCGCTGATCAGCACCGCTGATCTCAAGCCGCTCGAGGGCTGTGCCTATCTGGTGCAGGAAACCGACGACGGCTTCATCGGCGAGGTGGAACCTGGCTGCCGCTGCCTGGTGGAGCGCAAGGGAGCCATCACGTATCTGGTGAGCCGGCTGGAGCTCAACGCCCGAGGCATGCGCACCATCGACCGCGGCCACGATCCCAACACCCACGAACAGCTGTGGGGCTCGCTGGCGGGTCCGTTCGAGTTCGAACGCACCGACGACTTCAGCCATGAGCTGCCCCCGGAGTGGTTGACGGCCTGAATCGATAGGGAGAGTTGCCAAACGTTGCAGCCCTTAATGCCTGCGGTGAAGCTCTGTGAGGTGTTGCGGGGCTAAGCGTTTCTACCCAGTCAGGTTCTCTATGTTCGGCCACGATTTTGTTCCTGTTTGCGATGGCATTGCCCCTGCTGGCCACAAAGCCGATCACCCAGAACGCCCGAGTGAACAACTTCGCCATCGGCGGTGATGAGGCACCCCGCACACAGGTGGATGTGGAGGAGCAGATTGAGCGCGCCTACCGCCAGATCTTTTTCCATGCCTTCAAGGCGGATCGTGAGCCAGTGCTGGAGATGCGGCTCCGCCATGGCGACATCACCGCCCGCGATTTCGTGCGGGGCCTGCTGCTCTCCCGCAAGTTCCGGGATGGCTTCTACCGCTGCAACAGCAACTACCGGGTGGTGGAACAGGTGGTGGGTCGGGTGCTGGGCCGTGATGTGAATGGAGATCAGGAGCGCATTGCCTGGTCGATCGTGATTGCCAGCCAGGGTTTTGGGGGGTTCGTCGATGCCCTGCTCAACTCGCCTGAATATCTTGAGGCCTTTGGCCTTGACACCGTGCCCTTTCAGCGCTCCAGGGTGCTGGTGGGGCACGCCAAGGCCCAGGTGCCCTTCAACCAGAAGGCCCCCCGCTACAGCGACGACTGGCGCGAGATCAGTGCCAGGCGGGCTCCGGCGAACCCCTTTGGCGGCAGCGGTGTCCAGTTCAGTGGAGCCCAGATGTCCCCGGCGTGGGTGGGTGGTCAGCCGCCGAAACTGGCCCAGATGCTCTGGCTGGGGCTGGCCGCCATCGGCGGGCTGGAGCTGTTGCGTCTTGTGCTCGCAACCATGAGCGCGATGTTGGCCACAGGATCGGCCGGTTGAACCCCTGGCCCGCGAACCTCAGGCGCACAACTCATCCATGAAGGGCTGTTCCTCGTCCTCTTCCGGGAAGGGGTTCAGCTCCTGAACCGTCAGCTCCTGAACGTTGGCGGATCGCACCTGCCGCTGTTCGGTCAGCAGGTCTTCAAGCCGGGCGATGCGCTCTTCGGTGATGGCCAGAATGTCGCCGCTATCGAGGCCACCCTGCTCAACGCCCTGGGCCTCTTGCAGCTCGGCCAGGTGCCCCTCCAGGGTTCCGAGGCGCTCCTCCAGGTCGAGCAGGCGCAGGGTGAGGGTTTCGCCCACCTGGGTGAGCGCTTGCAGCTGTTCACTGAGGCGGTGCTGCAAAGACGGGGCGGCGTTACCAGACATCCCTGTGCCCATGAGGATTTGGGCGGATGGTATCGGTCTTGGACGACGACGCCAGGCCCGATTTTTGTAACGTTTCTGAAAGGCTCGGCTTCAAGCAAGAGGGTCCCCATACGATCCGCCTTGCGCCCTCTGACTGGCCTGGCGTTTCCCGTGTTGGCCGCGCAGCCACCCGCACGACCGCCCTGCAAGCCAGCTCAGGGTTCCCCCGGCGCGGCATCCCCCACGGTGCTGCCCTAGCCCCCTCCTTGGCCCGCAAGCCCATGACTCTCGCCAACGCTGCCTACCTGGGCATCGAGCGTTACGCCAACAACCGGATCAACGAAAACTGGATCGCAGGTTCGGCGAACGACAAGGCTGCCCTGACCCGTGCTGTATATCAGCAGGTTCTTGGCAATCAATATGTGATGGCCAGTGAGCGCCTCGAAGGCCCTGAGTGGCTGTTCAAGCGCGGCTACTTGAGCGTGCGCGAATTCGTGCGCCAGGTGGCCAAGAGCGGCCTGTACCGCTCCAAGTTCCTTGAGAGCACCAATTCCTACCATTTCATTGACTAGGTTTTAGCCATCTTCTGGGATGGCCTCCGCAGAACAAGGCAGATCAGAATAAGGAAGAGATGCTTCGCTGCTTCTTGATTGCCCAGGAGTAAGAACAAAGTTCCGAGATAGATTCCTGTCTCGATGGCTTCGAGTATCAGCAGCATTCCCGCGAAAAGATTATGCCCTGTCTGCACGGCTTCCACTGCGGCACCGCTGGCTGGTGCCGCAGTTCACCTCGATGCCGCAGTTCACCCGTTGCCTGCGTGCTTCGGTGGGTCGACCTGCTCAAGACCCAGTCACGCCTCAACCCAGCCATGTGCGCCGAGATGCCGCTGCCGTTGGTGAGCTTCAACGTCAAGGGGGCCGTCTTTTGCAAGGTGACCACCGACGGCATGACCTAACAAAATGTAAACGCCACCGAGCAGGGAGAAGCTGACCGGCAAGGCCAGCAAGGGTTGAGCCCAGCCGCGCCGCCCCCAGCGGGGGAGAGGTTCGTCAGCCTCAGCGCTCCTCTGCATCACCCTGAACCCCCAAATCCCTGCAGGGGCTTTTCACGTGCTCGCCCGCCCACGGGGCATCCATGGGCACTCCGGCAGAACAGCAGGGGCGATGATAGGCAGATCCCCAAGCAGTACTGGCTTTCGTCCGGGTGACCATTTGTTAACCGGTCTTCAGTCGAGCCCGACAATAAACAAGAATGATACGGTCCAAGTTGTCGCATACCTGGTTGCTGCGGGCCCGCCGGTCCACCGCCTCAGGCTGACGGTCAACCTGGGACCTCACCACCCTTCCCCGACCCCAGTCGAGAACAGGAGCTCCCTAATGTTCGATGCCTTCACCAAGGTTGTTGCCCAGGCTGACGCCCGTGGCGAATTCATCAACGCCGGTCAGATCGACGCCCTCGCGGCAATGGTCTCCGACAGCAACAAGCGGATGGATGCTGTCAACCGCATCACCTCCAACGCATCGGCGATCGTGACCAATGCGGCCCGCGATCTGTTCGAGGCCCAACCCGCTCTGACAGCCCCGGGTGGCAACGCTTACACCAGCCGCCGGATGGCTGCCTGCCTGCGCGACATGGAGATCATCCTCCGCTACGTCACCTACTCCGTTTTCAACGGCGACGCCTCCGTGTTGGAAGACCGCTGCCTGAACGGCCTGCGTGAGACCTATCTCGCCCTCGGTGTGCCGGGCGCTTCCGTCGCAGAAGGCGTCCGTAAGATGAAAGAAGCTGCCATCTCGATCGCTAACGACCGCAACGGCATCACCGCCGGTGACTGCTCTGCACTGATGAGCGAGATCGGTACCTATTTCGATCGCGCTGCAGCAGCAGTTGCTTGAATTCTAAGTACCAATTAATTTTTTAGTCAGGAACACCCATGAAGACCCCCCTCACCGAAGCTGTTGCATCAGCTGATTCCCAAGGCCGCTTTCTGAGCAATACGGAGATCAATTCGGCATTCGGCCGATTCAACCGTGCCAAGAGTGCCCTTGCAGCAGCAAAGGGATTAACAGCAAATGCTGATAGCCTTGTGAATGGAGCAGCACAAGCCGTTTACAACAAATTCCCTTACACCACCCAGATGCAGGGTGCCAACTACGCTGCTGATGCCCGAGGCAAAGCAAAATGCAGCCGTGATATCGGCTATTACCTGAGAATGGTTACGTATTGCCTCGTAGCTGGTGGCACTGGGCCGATGGATGAGTATCTGATTGCTGGCATCGACGAAATTAATCGTGCCTTTGAGCTCTCTCCGTCGTGGTACGTTGAAGCTCTGAATTACATCAAGGCCAATCATGGACTTTCTGGTGAGCCAGCCACTGAAGCCAACAACTATTTAGACTATGCAATCAATGCTCTAGTTTAACTTATTGAAGCCAATGGTTGTATTCGGGCTCCCCATGGGGGAGCTCTTTTTTTGCAAGTCAAGGCTCAAAATCAGAAGTTTATAAATCATATCTGAATTCAGCAAATGCAGCTCAGCCGATTTGGCATGAGGCCAGTCTTTACATTTGCTCAGTACTAATAGACGCGGATGTTGTTCTATTGCCTTTTAAGATGGCATTTAGACAAACAAACGAAGTTACACATTAGTTCTCCCTTTATCTCTTTATGAACATGACGACGTTCCATCAGCCCGAGCAGATCAACAACTTAAAAGAGCAAGCAGGTGAGGGCTCGGAAATTGTATACAAGTCAGGTGACAAGCTCTTTCGTATTAACCTAAGAAACGATGACATATCCCTTTGGAGATCTTGTTTTTTGAATCATTCTACAGAAGCCAATCTTCTGCTTGCATGCGAAGACGGCGATGGCGATTGCGAATTAACGCAGACACGTCTTACTTGGGTCGTAGGGTCGTCTATTCGTTCTGTCTTCGTGTCTGGAAAGAAAGAGGCTAAATCACTCTTCGAAGCAGTTGGTGTAGCGTCAGAGCTGGCCAGCTTAGCTTGCGATAGCTGCTATGGATTAGGAGAATCGACTGTATGGGCATTCTACCTTGACCGCAACAAAACATTGTCCGCAACTCCACTTGGTTCATGCTCATAACAACAGAAACTAAGCATAGCGAGAAGATTAAACTTCTTATTGAGGAGGCTTGTGTATGCGGGCTTGGTTCAATAGAGGCAATACCTATTGAAGTTCGGATGATCGTTAGGATTGCAGATGCAGCAAAACGTGCACTGAGTTTAGATGAGATAAAGGATATCTGTGCCATTTGCAAATGCTCGGAAGAGGCTATTGTCATGCTAATTGAGGAATCACCGGTGATGATTGCAAGCGCGAGCGCATTACTGCTACATAAGCAACCAGAGCTGATAGAACCTGGCGGTGAACTTTGGCCTGAACATAGAGCAGTGGCATGTTGGAGAGATTGTGAGCAGTTTTTAAGAGTAGTGACCTACGGTGTTGCTTGTAATTGCGCGGCAATTACAGATAAAGCTGGAATAAAAGCATTGGCGGAACTCTATGCGATATTGAGAGTTCCTGTAAAAGCACTATTGTGCGTTTTGGCTGAATTACGGATTCGCTCAGTTGATAGACTTCGAAGATCAGGATTTGAAAGTGAAAGCAAGTGCGCTGAAGATGCTTTTAATGACTTGATCGATGCGCTAAATCTACAACATTTACGACTATTTGAAGGCTAGCTCGCTGACAATTTGAATTTGAGCCAGGTATTCGGTCCAGTCAACTTTGGATCTGGAGTGTGGCACTCGAAAAGATTCTAAAACCAAACAGAAAGAATTTCTCCTATGCGTCCTGAATCTCAGACTCGAATCAGTTTGCTGCCAAAGGTGCCTCAGCAGTGGCAACCCCCCGAAGCATGCGAACCTGATCTTGTTAATCAAGCACCGCTTGATGCCCGCGGGGTCCGCTGGTCACATCGAGCTCTACCCCCTCTAGACTTAAGAGAATCTAAACTATGCCGAGCAGATCTCAGAGGTGCTGATCTTTCTTTTTGCCAACTTGATGGCTGTGACCTCAAGTTGGCGCGTTACGATATGGATAGCAAGTTTCCCGCAGGATTCAATCAATTTAGGTCTGGGGCAATCGGGCCAAAGGCTTATCTAAATGGAGGGTTTTTTAATGGCGCCGACTTAAGGGGTATGGACTTGAGTGAAAGTAGTTTCATGGGCGCCTATCTGAGTGGTTGCGACCTTAGTGGTGCTGTGCTGTGCGGTGCAAGTTTTGTAGGGGCCGACCTTCGCTTTGCCAGACTGCAGGGGGCCAGCTGTAGAGGAGCGCGCTTTACAGGTAGCCAGCTGAATCAGGCAGATTTACGTGCAGCTGATTTCACCAACACATCCATAGAGACTGCAGAGAGCATTCAGGGTGCTGATTTCAGTTGGGCCACCGGGATCAATTCTGAGCAGCTGACAAATCTTTTATCGCGACCACATACCGAACTTGATTGTTGGAACCCATTCTCTCGTACCACGACTCGAGCCTCTCTGGAATCGCTTAGGTGCTGAGGGAAAGAGACATGAAATCTGCGAAGCACGGGCGTGGAGGCAGGCCAGTAACGCTGGAGAATCCGCAGTGATCACAAAAACGCTATCAACGTTTTCAAGCTGATCCAAGGGCTGTATATCAGCGCCTTTAGGGGTCAGTCGATCGCCGCGCGCATCTGCAGCGCAAATCCCCGCCTTGGCGTTGGGGGTGGTCTGGCTTTCCTGGACAGCCCCCATCGTGTAAGCGTTCAGGGGTCGGACGCCCCGTCGCAGGACTCCATGCCTGATAGCTCATCGCTGAGCGATCAAGAAGTCGTGCTCTGTGCCTCTGATTCAGAGATCTGGCAGCAGTGACGGCATCACCCCGCCGCGGTGATGGGCGATCCAGGCCTGCTCCAGGAACTCCCAGGCATCGCGGCCCTGTTGCTTGAGGGTCGTGGTGACGGTGAGCAGGCGGCTGCGGCAGATGCCGCCATTTGCCGATTGGACCCCATGACTGATTTTGCGCTGAATCACCGACTGGCGTAGCGCTCGCTCTGCGGCGTTATTGGTGGGCTCGATTCCACGGGTCTCCAGGAAGGTCCACAGGGCATGGCTGCGTTGCAGCAACTGCTGGCAGGTGCGCACCGTGCTGGCCCACGGTGTTCGCTTGCCCCGTTGGTAGCCCAGCTCAACGACCCGTTGCAGCGTGGCCTCAAAGGCCTGGCGGATCGGTCGGCATCCCTGTTGCAAAGCCGGCCAGTCGATCGTTCCGTCCTTGTAGCGGTGCCAGTGGCCAAACAACTGCCGCTGCAGCCGCTGCAACTGGGCTCCGAACTCGGCGTTAGCGCCCGTACGTTCGGCGATGGTCGTCAGATCACGGATCAGGTGCGCCCAACACAGCTGCCGTTGCTGGCTGGGCAGGTGGTTGTAGGCCGAGAAGCGATCGCTCACCACAATCCCGCCAAAGCTGCTCCCCAGCAATGCGATGGCGGCGTGCCGTCGATCGGCTCAGGCCTTGGCTGAACACCGTCGCCACAGGCGTCACCATGACCCACTGCCAGCCCCGCTTACCGGTGGGATTGTTGCCGTCGGCATTGCCGGTGGGGGCGCCGGTTTCATCGACGCAGGCCACCGGCTGCTGACGGGCAGCCGCCAGCGCCTGAGCCATCGGTTCTGCCAACACGGCGCTCAGACGCTCGCGGATCTTGGCAATCGCCCCACGACTGATCGCCACCCCCAGCAGCTGATCCAGTAGCGCCTGGGTCTTGCTGAAACTCAACGGGAAGGCACTGCCCAGCAGTCCCACCAGGCCGCTGAGCCGAGGGCCGTAGTGACTGGCCTCCACATCAGCCGGAAGCATGGCGCAGGTGCGCCTGGAGCAGCAGGGGCACACCAGTCGGTGCAGCCGGTGCTCGATCACCACTGGCGTGATCGGCGGGATTTCAATGACCTGATGCCGCAGGGGAGCTGGGTCCTCGCCCTGCAACAGGGTTCCGCAGCGGCGGCAGACATCGGGGTGGTGCTCCACCACCGCATCCACCCGCTCGATCGGCAGCAGCTCCGGCCCCGACCCGGGATGGCCCAGCTGACCGCCGCGCTGGCGGCCGCTGCCCTTACGCCGGCCCGGCGGCTGAAATCCAGGACCGTCACTGGAGGGAGGTTTGGAAGAATTGCGGGAGCTGCGGTTGACCCGCTCGCGCAGCTGGGCCAGCTCGGTGGCCAGGGCAGTGAGGTGGCGACGCAGCTCGTCGTTCTCCTGCCTGAGAGCCTGAAGCTCCTGCTGCTGGGCAAGCGTGAACTGTCTGGCTTCTGGTGGCCAAGAGAGCCAATCCACCTCTGGTATCCCGGCAGGAGGAGTGCTCATCACAGGCGATCTCTGCCTGAGATGCAACCGGGAATCAAGCTGCCGTCAAGGGTTCAGCAGCGCTGAAGTTCGCGCTGGGCTGTCCCGACCCCTGAACAGGTACCCCATCGTTAACCTCTGAGGCGGGGCCCCACCACTGAAAGGGGGCTCCCACCATGAGCAAACGCCGCACTCACAGTCCCGAGTTCAAGGCCAGGGTCGCCATGGAGGCGATCAGTGGCCGTAAGACGATCCAGGAGATCGCTGCCGACCATGCAATCCACCCCATCCGATCCAGGTGAGCCAGTGGAAGCGACAGCTCCTGGACGGCGCCAGCGAGTTGCGCCATCCCTGCCTTCTGGTACAGCCGCAGGATCTGCACAAAGGCCATGGAGGGCAACGAGGTTGCGGCTCCGGAACTCCTCGATCCGGCTGCGTTCCGGCTGCTGGATGCCGGTCAGCACCCAGGGCTCATTAGAAGTCAAGCAGAACTCAGTTCCTGTGCTGGTTCTCGCCAGCCAACCAGTGCCAGAAGTCCCCTGATGTCGTGGGACAGAGCTGCCAGCCCCTCGGTGATCGACCAGAAGCCGTCGAGCCGCAGTGCATTCATGGCCAGGCTGCGCAGCGTGGCCATGATCCGCACGCCGTTGCTCTCGCGGTAGCGATGAGCGTCTTCGCGCAGTTGGGTGTCGCGCGGCCAGTGCCAGGAGTTCTCGATCGACCAGCGGTCGCGGACATGTCGTAGCAGTGCCGTGGCTGCGGTCCTGAGACTCGTGACGTAGTAACGGGTCATGGCCTCCGGCCGACTGCGTCTACATCGACAGGCTTGCCATCACGGAGGCCCTTGCAGCGCACCGCCAGGATCGTGGCACTCCCCGGCCAGTTCTCCACCACCCACGATGGCGCCGGCATGCCTCGCAACGTCCAGGTGAGGTCACGCCCGCGTTTGCGCTCACGCTTACTGGCCTGGAATGGCACCCGGCGGCCGTAGGTGAGACGCTCGCTGATCACTTGAGATCCCCTGCGGCGACTGTGTTTGACGGCGTACCGCTACGCGGAAGACTTGCGTCTACAGGAAGTCGGCGCCACGGTCCTCGAGGTAGAGAAAAAACCGCGGTTCGCATGCAGCGCGTCCGCCTGCACCAACAGACCTTCCAATTCGACTCGTTCCAGGAGCTGCCGCAGGGCAGCGATCTCGCCGCCGGCGTCGGTGGCGTAGGTGCTCTGGGCGATGGCCACGCCCAGCGCGTTGGAGTAGAGACTCACCTGAGCAATAAAACGCACTGCGCCGGAAGCGTTTTCAGCGATCGAGCCCCGCAGCGTCTTACCGTCGCACACCAGAGTGTCGACCGTGTCTGTGACACCGGGCTGGGCCGCCATCCACTGCTGGAGCAGGGCCTCGAATCCCTCCACATCGAGCTGAGCCAGCAGCAGGCGGAAGGTGGAGTCCGACGGCGGCTTGGCGACGTGGGTGCCGAGCAGCTCGTTGAGAGTGTTGCGGTGCCGTTTGGCGAAACGCTCTATGCCCAGCAGCGAACCCAGGCCGCTCAGGATGGCGAGGATCGCCACCAGCAGCATCCACCACTGCGGGAAGCGCACCCCACGGCGCATGCGACAGTCGGGCAGCGCCTTGAGAAAGCTGATCAGATCGGTTGCGGCAGCAGGGTTCTGGAGTGGGGTGGCCAACGCTGAGAGTCAAGACCTGGCCAGCAAACCGCTGCCGCAGAGGGCCCGCCAGGGCTACTGGGACAGACTTCTAATGGACCCTGGGTCAGCACCCGTAAGGAGTGCTCCTTGTAGCAGGCCCGCTCGATCGTCCTGGAGGGGGCGATGCCCACGCAGGCGGCTGCGCGGAAGGCTTCGCCTAAATTTTGAGATCAAACCGCTTCTCTCCGCCGGGATCCTTGGCCTGAAAGGGACCCAGGATCTCGGAGAGATCCAGTTCGTCTTCCAGGTCGAGCAGAAAATGCACCTGGTGATCCACGAGAGGCAATCGCGGGGTGATGGCGGCAGCGGGTGGTCTGCTCCTGCTGCCAGAGGCGAAGGGTCTTGCGTTGCGGCATGCGCCGGTTTGTTGCCAAGACCCTTTGCAATCACTGGGATCTGGGCAGAATTGCAGGCGTCTGTGGAGCGGTGCGACAGGATTGATAAGCGACAGGCTCCCAGAGGTTGCAGTCAGTCAAAAGAGGTTGAGTTTCATAAAGGCCTCTGCAAGCTCAGCCAATGGGGCAAGGATAATTGCCACGTTGCTCGCAAAGTACCATGACGTTTGGCCCCGCCTCGATTCTAGGCGTTGAAGCCTTCTCTCAAAACTGCGAGGCTCCGCAGGAACTGGTGCCTGGAGATGATGACGCCGCCAAGGAAGCTCTGATCAATGCTGTTTACAAGCAGGTCCTCGGAAATGCTTATGTAATGGACAGCGAGCGTCAGCTAGTCGCCGAATCACAATTCAAGCTAGGTGAGCTCAGCGTGCGTGAATTCGTGCGCAATGTTGCGAAAAGCGATCTCTATCGCTCACGCTTTTTTGATGCATGCGCACGGTACCGATATATCGAATTGGCATACCGCCATCTGCTTGGGCGGGCCCCTGCCAGCTTTGAGGAAATGCGCCGCCACGCAGAGCGACTTGACGCAAGCGGCTATGAATCAGACATCGACAGTTTTCTCGACTCTGACGAATATCAGAACACCTTTGGTGAATGGACAGTCCCATACCAGCGGGGCTGGAAAACTGAAGCTTGCGCCACTCTCCAAGAGTTCACATGGACATTCCAGCTGTTGCGGGGAAACAGCAGCAGCAGCTTGAAGGGGAATCTCGCCGGGATCCAGAGTCGACTGGGCGGAGCTGCCTACCAAAACCGGCCACTCCCAGTGGTGGCTCCTTCATCAGTCGATTCACAGGGATGGAGTTTCCGCCCATCACCAAATCTCGGCGATGCCGTTACGCGCAGTGGCGTTGGCGCCGGGGCAGAAGGAAAGATTTATCGAGTTGAAGTTACAGCATATCGCGCAAATAATGTGCGCCGTGTCTCCCGATACACAAAAGCAAATCGCGTCTACTTTGTTCCCTATGACAAGCTATCAGAGCAGTATCAAAGCATTCATCGCGAGGGAGGCAAAATAGCCAGCATCACCCCGGTTAATTAGTCCAAAAGGGAATAGGGATTGACTGTTATCTCTAAAGCAGCCAATTTTTACTCCTCAGCCATAAGCCTTAAAGCAGCTTATTGAGCTTGGTAAAAAGTTGCCCGACCATCCATTTCTCCATTGCCATGCCAACAAATCAATCGCCTGCACTTGGATTTGGGGCCACCCAACTGATCGGTGGACCTGCCAGTTTTTCACGCAGCCAAGGCCAGCAAGCCACTGAAGCTGCAATAAGCAACGATCGATACAGAAACCAGCGTGTACTAAGCGCACCGGAATCTTTCACGGCCAACGATAACTCCGCATATCAATTCGCGGTGATTGCTGCCTATCGCCAAGTTTTTGGCAATGTTCAGCCGATGGAAAGTGAACGTCTGCTGAGCGCCGAATCGCAACTCCGCAATGGAGATATCAGCGTGCGTGAATTTGTGCGCTTGCTTGCGCTGTCAAGTTTTTATCGCTCTCGCTATTTTGATGCAGTGTCACCGCATCGTGCTGTTGAACTTAACTTCAAACATCTGCTTGGTCGCCCACCACAGGACGAAGCCGAGATCAGTGTCCACGTGGCTACAATTGCCACCCATGGTTTTGAGGGTGAGATCAACAGCTACCTTGATTCCGATGAGTATTTGAAGACATTTGGTGATGACACTGTCCCTTACCCGACTAGCTGGAATTCTCGACCGGGACAACCGCAGTCTGCCTTCAATCGGATGGCGGCTCTTGAACAGAACTTTGCTGGCAGTGATACCGCTGTTGGGAATAAGAGTCAGCTTATGAATAACCTTGTAAGAGGCTACAGCCTCTCGATCAAGATTCCGGCTCAGGTCTACAGATCTGGAACCGCTGCTAGCATGAATCGTTCATCGGCAGGCATGGTGCCTGGGATGTTTGAGCCAGTCAGGCGTCTCAATGCCGATGGCGGTGACTCTGCACCGTTGCGCGGCGATCTCTACGTTGGATTTGGTCTTGGCCAGCGGCAGCAGGAGGTGTTTGAGCGGAGCGATGGTGATTCCGCTGATCAAATTGCTGGGTTGATACGCGCGACCTATCGCCAGGTGATGGGTAATCCCCATCTGATGGAGAGCGAGCGGAGCATCACGGCAGAGAGCCAGTTCGTGGAGGGTCGGCTCAGTACGCGTGAGTTTGTACGTGCAGTCGCTCTTTCTTCTGAATACAGGCGCCGCTTTTTTGAAAGCAACGCTCCCTATCGCTTTGTGGAGCTCAACTTCAAACATCTTCTGGGTCGAGCTCCACTCACTCAGGCAGAGGTCAGCGCGCACATCCAACGCCTCGCCAACGAAGGTTATGAAGCCGATATCAACAGCTTCATCGATAGTGATGAATACCAGAGCCAATTCGGCGAAAGCACCATCCCGTTTGTCCGAATCAGCTCAGAACAAGGTCGTTCCCAATTAGCGTTCAACCGCCAGCTTGCACTTGCTGGGGGCTATGCATCGAGTGACACTGTGCAATCGGCATCGAATCTTGTGATGTCAGTGGCCACTAACACGGTGCCCAGTAATTGGTCCAACACGACGCAAAGGATCAACCGGATCGGCGCCAACGCTGGCACAACCGAGCCAACAGGCAAGCGCTATCGCATTGTCGTTCAGGCGCAGCCTGCGGGAGGCCGGCAGCGCACGCCGAACGCGACCTATCTCGTTTCAGGTAAAGACATAACCAGCCAGCTCGGTTATGTCCATCGCCGAGGAGGCCGGATCCTCTCAATCACCGAAGTGCTCTGATTGCTTCAAGGCGACTGCAACACTGATTTCGCCAATTCAAAATCACATTTAATCCATCACTTACCATGACTGAAGCTTCAATCGCTATAGCTGACGCCAGTCTCCGCCAAGAGTCGGCCCAGGCCGTTATCCGTGCGGCCTACCGCCAGGTGTTTGGCAATGCACATCTGATGGAGGAAGATCGTAACGCTACTGCTGAAAGCCTATACATCAACAGCGATCTCAATGTTCAGGGGCTCGTGACCGCTCTTGCCCTATCAGAGAGCTACCGCCGTCTTTTCCTGGACAAGAATGGACCCTATCGCTTCGTCGAGCTCAACTTCAAGCACTTACTAGGCCGCGCGCCCCGCAATCAAGCTGAGGTTAGCGAGCACGTCCAGCGACTTGCAAACGAAGGATATGAAGCTGAAATCAACAGCTACACCTTCAGCGAAGAATACATCAAAGCCTTTGGCCTTGATGATGTACCCCACATGCGCGATAACCAAAGCCAGATCGGTGAAAGCAATGTCACCTACCTTCGTTCGAAGGCCCTAGGCTATGGCTTCGCCGGATTTGACGGAAGACATCAGTCCGTGCTTCAGAGCAGCATCGCCATCGGCGTTGCCCCCTCTGCCGGCAGAAAGGTCCCAGGCCCCGGAAATCGAGACGGCAAGCGTTACGCCATCACCTGGACCACTGCGAATCCAGCGGGCTTGCGTCGCCGTTCCGTGCAGACTTCCATCGCACCCTACAGCTCCCTGACTACAGCGCTTCAAGGCATCCAGAAACGAGGTGGGCGTATCCTTTCTGTTGCGAACACTTAATAACCAGGGGCTTGGAGTCACTTCAGGCCCCTTCTCTGCTAGCTTGTAAGAGATCGTTGTTCTCCCGCCTTTCAATCCCAAGTTAATTCTGTTCAGGACAAATCAAATGCCTCTATTGCCGCATAAATACAAAAGGGAAAAGATCCAGCGAGAGAAGCTATTGGATCATTCTGCGGATGGTGTCTCCACGGCAATGGCCTTAATGGTGGATTCATTGGTGCACATGGTGCGGAATTCTCAATCTGTGCATAAAGGCGCAAGTTGAATCAGAAGTTTCGAGTTTGAGATTAAAGATGAATCTCGAAACGTTTGTCTTGCGGAGTGAAGGGAATTGGCGCTCCATGAGAACTGGTCATTCACTTGCTTTTCAGCAATTTGAGGATGTATTGAGCCAGATAACGATTAAGCAGCTTTCTCTGGATGATCCACAGGTAAGCGAGCTCATAGCAACCTTTGATGAGCTGGAAGGACAGCCCTGCTCACCCTTTTTTATGGAGTGGAGGGCGGAGAGTGACTGGGAACCTGATGATCCGTCGCTCGTCAGTGAGGGATCGTGTGTCTTGGTGCCAGTTCCCATGAATGCAGACGAAGGCATTTTGCTTCGTAGTGTTGGCTATGCTGAATCTGAGCAAGCTGTCGGTAGGTATTGCTTTCTTTCCGATGGCACGTTCACGCTCACTACCCGCTATGGCCAATCCATTGCTGAAGAGAGGATTTGGTTTGTGTCAGAACATGTACGCTGTCGCTCCTCGGTGCTGAGAACCTCGGAAGGCTCTGGTGTTCTACAAACTTCGTTTTCATCAGAAGTCCGGCGGCTTACTCTCTAAAATAAGAGCCTTTATAGCTTTGGACACGCCTCTACTTTTCGCCAAGACTCTTTGTGGTCATTATAGCAACCTTGAGCAGGCTCAGCAAGATCCTTCAAAATTTGCGCGAATTAACATCTTTTTCATGCCACTACCCTGGGAGTTGCTCAGTGCACCAGGAATTTATTCTGAACAGAGCTTCGATCATGATCCGTGGCGCCCATACCGACAAGGTGTTCATCGCTTGAGCCTGTGTGATGATGTGCACATTGTCGAGAATTTTGGACTGGAACAGCCGGAACGGGTCGCCGGAGCTGGACAGCATCCTGAACTACTCCAGTCGATTGATGCCTGTTCCCTTATCGAGCGATGCGGCTGCGCGATGCATTTTCGATGCGTTGGCCCTGGTTCGTACCATGGTGAGCTTGAGCCGGGGCAAAACTGTTTGATTCCCCGCGATGGAAAACTCACCTATCTCGTCAGCGAAGTGGAGCTTAACCAGAAGCATTGGAGCAGTCGAGATCGTGGGTTTGACCCACTCACCGACGCGCCGATCTGGGGTTCAGAGCATGGTCTGTTACGCTTTGTTAGAATATATTCCTATGCGGATCAGTTGGACGAACGATGGCTGCTAGGCACAACAGAGCGAGTCACAAGGAATTAGTGCGATGCACTCAGATAATGCCCATCGGCTGCTGAAAATGTGGATCCGTTCACAGCATCTGATCTGCGAAGGAACAGACTTTATTTTTGAAACGGTTGATCAATCGCATGTTGAACGATTCGAGCAATGTATGCTGGATTGTGGCGGACACGTCAGGGAGGTGCGCGCCGTGGGGAACTGGCCGATGGGAACCAACCGATCATTCAAAGTGTTGAGGGCTGTGGCTTCAATACCAAGGCCTGGCGGAGAAGAACTTGTCCAGTACTGGGCTAGACGTGGATGCAGAACCACACGTTTTTCAGAAATTACCAGCTGATAGCCCGCAATAACTGTCGACGAGCTTGCACATAAGGATGGGTTTCATTGCTGTCAATCGCCTCAGGATCTTCGCCAGAATCGACCAATTCTTGAGCCATTGCGGCCGCATACCGGCATTCCCACCAAGGCGTGCTTTCGACATCTTGCCATCGCCTGAGATGCCGCCTACAAAGAAGTGGACTTAATGAAGCCAGAGCCAATAATGCAGCAGCCTTTGATTTGATGAATTGCGGCCTTTGGTTGTCAACCGCCTCTACGAGCCACTCTGCAATCATCTCCATCGCTTCCGAGGGCCATTGTTTAAACGATCCAAAAAGTCGGATAAAAAAGTAATGAGCACCATAATCGTTGTGTGCATCATTGACCCAGCCCCGGCGCAACAGTGGCCAGAGATCCTCAGTTGACCGTTGACGGAGTGTCTGAAGTGCCAGATAGCAGCGGCTAAAGTCAGTTCCAAAAAATTCCTGGATCAGGAATGAATCGTCAGGCTCTTCGTCATAGCGATGCACCAAGACTAAAGCGCTTGGATCATCAATCATCAGAGCATCAATTGCTTCTGTCAATAGCATGCCTTGACATGACATGGCACTCTCTGGCCAGAGTGCCTTGAGAGCTCGCATCCGAAATACGGGGGAAACCGGTGCTTGGAGGACACTGGGGAGAAGATCAATAGCACCAGCATCAATCAAATCCTGGATCGCTGATTGTCGGTCCATCTGATTTGGCAGAGTGAGATGGTCTTCAAGAGCCTGTAGTTGATCGCGCTTATCTGATAACATGGCAATGCCACAGAGAGCAGCCCCACGTACGCCAGGATTAGGATCGTTCTGGAGACTTTCAATCGCTGCCAAGGCAGAACGAACATTTAAGCCTGCTAGACTCTGGATCAATACTCGACGATTATGGGCAGGATCAGCGAGAAGATCGATCAGCACTTGATGCAACAATGAATCCCTGCATCCCAATTCCTGAAGTGCCCAGGCACTGTTTTCAACAAGGTAGGGATCATCACTCTTGAGGCAGCAACCGATAGCCTCAATCGCTTGGTGCGCTTTCAGGCGACCAAGCACCTCCACCGCCTTGCGCTGGGCCAATCGAATGGGCTGTTGTACGGATTCAACGGCAAGGAGTTGTAAGAGGGCTTTCTCTGTGGAGTCTCCAGGGAAATTAATCAGGTGGGAGGCTGCCATGTAGTAATCGCTGGCCGATTCAAGATCCTCCAGCGGCTTTTCTAGAATCTGCAAAGCCTCCTGCTGGGTAAGGCCAAGATGAATGTTGTCGAAACGGCTCACGGATGGCTCTGCAGGGCGGATTCTAAATTTCAGCTAACACTATTGTAGGACAGGCAGCCCAGCAAGCCATTCGTTAAGAACTTTCCACATACTGGCGGTTTGCGTGATGTCAGGGCACGATGGGGCAGCTTTACCACTGGAAGCATGGGTCCTTTTCTGATCAACACCTTTGTGATCAAATCGAGGCTTGCTCAGGGAGCAAGACTCGACTCACCAAAAGAGCTGCGTGTTCCTTACAAGCTACTCGGGCGCGCGCTGGCTCTTATCAGCCACCAAGGAGCAGGGGTGCAGGATGTTTATCTGCAGGGCGCCACTTGCTCTCAAGCCCCTTCAGCTCGCAAATCCCGTGCAGCGGCGTCAAAGGAGAAAGCCACTCGGACTGCTGCATCAAACCAGCGCCGGACACGCGCCTCTTAATCAGCCTTGCATCGCGAACACGCCATCGGCAGGACGACCCTGTTTCAGCTCCTCCCAGCAGATAGCCCGCAAAAACGTTGGTCCGTCCATCGTTTCCACCACATCAACACCCCAGGCACCCAGCGTCAGTGGAGAACCAGCGGCGCTGGGGCTGTCCTTTCGCCCGCCAAGGGCCAGCATCTGATGCTCATCGGTATGGCCGCAGGCCCGCCGAAACTCCCGCCATGCCCGGATCAAGTCAAGGGCTAGATCCTCAGGAGCCAGATCCGATTCGATTCGAATGAGCCAATGGGGATGATCCAGGGGCTCTGCTGAAGCAATCCCTGAAGCGTGGGCCCTCAACCCTGCTGCCAGTTCCACCGCATTGAAGGGTGGTACGCCCGGCTCTTGAACCTGGAGGTTATGGGACAGAACGAAGCAGGTCATGCAGAGTCCATGTGTAACGATGACACTAGGCGGTGTCGATCAAACTTGATAATGCTTCAACCCGCCAGCCAGCAGCCGTGGATACCACTCAACTCTCGCCGATCAGCGGCCAACCCCTTCAACTGAGCGAAGAGGAGGCCAGCCAACTGGCTGAGGAGCTCAAGAGCCAGCTCCGGTGTGGACAGGTCCCTGACGCCAACAGCAGCAACATCGAAAAAATGGTGGCGGGCCTGGGCGACCGGCGAGGTCTGATGCGACTCACCTTTGCCGAAAGCCTGGGGGTCGTAGGCAAGGCAGCCGTGCCGGCCCTGTGTAAGGCCCTAGAAAGCCACTCCAATGTCACGGTGAGGCGTGCTGCTGCTAAGACCCTCACCCTGATCGAAGATCCACAGGCTTTGCCAGTCCTGCTGATGGCCCTCCTGAATGACCCTGATCCGGTGGTACAGGGATCTGCTGTGGGAGCCATGGCGGCACTGGGCGCGGAAGCCGTTGATGGACTCCTGGGTGTCCTGACCAACCCCCAAAGCAGTGCGATGCAGCTTGGCTTGGCCAGTTGGGGGCTAGCTTTTGTCGGGGCACGGGCCCCCGGGGCATTGCGTAAGGCCGCCGGCTCCGAACATGCGGAGATCAGGGCGTCTGCAATTGCTGCATTGGGCGATCAAATCCAGGCTCAGGGTGATGATGCTGCAAGAGATCTCCTGATTGACGCGCTAAGCGATCACCATGTCGATGTCCGGGCCGAGGCAACCACATTGCTCGGCAAGTTAAACGATTCTTCTTGGGCAACACCGCACCTGATACCTCTTCTCGGTGACGAAGCGGGTCAGGTGCGCAAGAACGCAGCCCTTTCACTGATGAAACTTCAAGCAAGCGACGCATTACCAGCCCTGTGTGAGCACCTCCAGTGCGAGCAAGAACAAGATGTGATGGCCGTCTTACGGGTTGCAATCAGCCAGCTCGAAAAGATCTAATCCAGGTTGGCCTGCCATGTCAGCCAATGCACTGACGCGTCTTCAGATCCTCGATCCTCATCATGGCCGAGCACACAGTCTCCCGGACGTAATCATCAGTTCCCGGGTCATCAAGCAGCTGCTGTAAGGCTGGCTGAATGGCAGGATCATCGATCTGTGCCAGCGCATTGACCGCTGCAACTCCTTGAGCCGGATTGATACCGCGGCTCACCTGCAGCAAGAGAGGCACCGCCTGGCGACCTACCTGACCCAGTGCCATGACAGCTGCGACGGCAACCACCGGTGAGCGGTCATCAAGGGCTTCTCGCAAAACTGCCATGGCCTGATCACTAAACTCTTGACCTGTGTAGTTGGAGGCCAACTGAGCATAGGCCTTGACGCAACTCGCCCTCACCGTGTCATCGTTACTGGCGCTGAAGCATTCAGCTATCGGCTGCATAGAGCGAGTACCGAAGGCCCCAAGCCCCCGAACCGATGCACGACGCAGGGACACATCCGGCTGATCCAGGAGCGCGATCAAACGCGGGATTGCTTCATCTGGCCAGTGTTTGATCATGGCCGTGTAGGCGCGTGTCTGAATATAGGGGTTCGGATGAGCAAGATCGACAAACAATTGGTCAAGATCAGGGGATTGTTGCATCGATTTGGTTGCGGCATTGAGACTGGGGGTCGAATCTATAACGCCATTGCCAGCCTATGAAAAGTCTGAAACAAGAAACAAAAAGGGGGCCTTTCGGCCCCCTGATGGCATCATGATGAAAGCTGCTCAGGAGAGCGCATTGATCGCGTAGTCCAGGTAGGACTTGAACTCGTTCAGAGCCTGGGGGCTCATGTCACGAGGGGAGCATGCCCGATCGCGAGTGAAGGTCAGCGCTTCCACGTAGGCAGCCGTAGGCAGACGCAGGGTGCGATAGACTTCACGAGCGCCTGCGATGCCCCACTCATCCAGGGGGCCGGTTCCGCCGACCACCAGGCAGTAGTTGATCAGGCGCAGGTAATGCGCGATATCGCGGTAGCACTTGTCCACCTTGGTCTGATTCTCACCAGCTTCGCCGGCTTGCTTGAGGTAGGGATACTTGCTGAAGCAGGCGTCGCCTGCTTCCTTGGTCACCTTGTCCAGGCCTTGGGCAAGCTTTTCAGCAGCTTCCAGACGTGCAGCAGCACGCTGAATGTTGCCCTGAACGGCCTCAAGGTCATTCTGGGTGGGGAAGCGACCGGCAGCATCAGCAGCGGTCACCACAGTGGTTGCAACAGATTTCATTGTGGGTGTTAAGAGAATGGTTTTAGGTTTTCAAAAAGTCTGAAGTGATCCCTTGATTTGTTCAGCCGAGTGCGCTGATCACGCGGTCAAAATAGGAGGCTGCTTCAGCAACGAGGGCGGAGCAATCACCTTTCACGGTTTCCATCTTGCGGAAACGGGTTTCAACGGGATTGGTGCCGGAGGTGTTGGTCTCGTTGATGTGAGCCGTGGAAGAGGCCTTCATGATGGCCACAGCGCGACCAGCCGATTGGAGGGGCACGCCAAGGGCGATGTAGGTTTCCTTCAGGCCGTTCAGGCAGCGATCATCCAGCACTGAGGCATCGCCAGCCAGCAGGGCATAGCTGATGTAACGCAGCACGATCTCGCCATCACGCAGGCAGGCAGCCATGCGGCGGTTCGGATAGCAATTGCCGCCAGCCTGGATCAGGCCCGTGTTTTCGCAGATCATGCCGGTCACAGCATCGGACACGATGCAGGAGGCATTGCTGGTGATGGCGTTGACTGCGTCGAGACGCTTGTTGCCTTCAGCCACATAGTTGCGGAGGGCGGCCAACTCACCGCCACCGATCGGAGCAGTTTTAGCGTCTGCGCTGACGACAGCGCGTGAAAAGGCGTCGAGCATGGGGACGTATCAAGAACAATGGAGATGGGGTGCTTGGCCGATTGTCGGCTGGTGCCAACGAAGAGAAACAGGGTTTGGCGGTCCCGCTCTCTTCACCCGAGCACCTAGAAAAATTACGGCCATCCCCATCGGCTATCCCCCGATCCGACGCATCACGCAAACTTTCGTGATCCAGGCGTGCTGCACGCCCTGGTTTGTGTGCCAGTAGTGCTTCTGGGAAGCGGCGGGGGGCGGAGAAGCCGCTGGCCATGAGAGGGCCTGCCGGCTTCTTTGTTTTTTCTTCCGGATCGTAGCAGGATTGGCTTGAGGTGGTCAGCTGGGCGTGCGGTTGCTGGCCAGCTCGCTAATAAGCTGAGGCCTGCCAGTGAACTTGCCCCATGTCCAGTGCCAGTTCTGATCCGGTCGCGGCCGACGCCATTGCTCAGCCGTCTCCGAGCCGCGAGGAGCTGGAGGAGGCCATCCAGCAGCTCGTTGCCTTCCGAGATCGGATTGTGAGCGACGTCACGGGCATGGGTCAGAAGTTGAAAATGCCGCAGAAGCAGGTGGCCTTCACCCTGTCCCAGCATCCCGAGCTTCAGAGGATCGAGTCCGTTCTGGCCCAGCTCCAGCTCCAAATTGCTGAACTGGCCTAACCCTGCTCCCATCCACTGCTGCCTCTGAAACCATGGCCCCTGCCCAATCCATGCATGAGTTCCTGGAGGCCAGCCGTGGAGTCTGGCTGACCAGGCGAGCTGTTCATCACCTCGACCATCAGGACGACGAATTCGGCGATTCCAATCTCGTGATCGAGCCTTTCAGCTGCTTGGATCCTGCCGTGGAGCAAATCTGCCAGGCTCTCGACATTGACCCAGGTCTGGCGGCTGGAGGAGCCCGCTTCTGGTGGGAGAGCAATCTCAAACCCCTGGCCCGAACGGAAGACCAGGCTGCTGCAATTGTTGATATCCCGATCGAAGGCGATCCATCCAGGGGGTTCCTGGTGCGAGACAAGGGCTACGTGGAGAAACAGCCTGTGCTGAGTGAATACGCGTTCTCCACTGACGGCATCATGACAGTAACCACACGCTACGACAGCAATGTGGGTACGGAGCGCTGCTGGTTTGTGACGGATCAGGTACGGATGCGGGTGAGTTCCGTGCAGTACCTCGATGGTGTGTCAATGACCACCTACTGCACCGAGATTCGTTGTCCATCCGTTGAGGATCTTCAAGCGGTTCGGGCCTGTGCCGAGGCTCTGGCCAGCCGTCTCGTACCCCTGAATCACTGAGCTGCTGCGCCCGTCGATGTTTGACCCCTTTCTCCAGGATTTGACCAGCCGATTGAAAGCGTCGGGGGGGCATCCCCTGCCACTGCCTGATGGGCTGGCCGAATGTCAATCTCAGAAGCAAAAGAGCGTGATCCGAAGCTGGCTGTGGCAAGTGCCGGGTTTTCGGCGCTGGCGCGTGACCAGACTGGATGCCGGTGACAGCCTGCAGGTGCTCAATTCTGTGGCTTATCCAGATTTCTCCAATGATCAGCCTTTGCTGGGCATCGACCTTCTCTGGTTTGGTGCTCGCGGGAAACTGGTCGCCGTGCTTGATTTTCAGCCACTGCTCCAAGACCAGGACTATCTGGATCGTTTTTATCAAGGGCTACGTAAGCTAGTCACTCAGTACCCGGATCTGCATGGCGCGGAGGCAATGCGCTCCTTTGATCCTCACCAGTATTTTTCACCGTGGCTGCTTTTTTGCCGTGGGGGAGCTGAGGAGGCTCAGGGATCACTGCCCAGTGCTTTTACGCTGTTTCTTGACTGCTACTGGCAACTCAGCGCTGCATCCGGCCAGCGCGCTTCTCTGATCACCGCTGAGAAGGTCCAAAGCCTACAGGAGAACTACGACGTTTATAGCGCTGAACGCGATCCAGCGCACGGTCTCTTCACCAGCCACTTCGGCAAGGCCTGGTCTGATCGTTTTCTTCACGAGTTTCTTTTCCCCGCAAGCCGTCAGCCATGACCTCATCCCGTTCCGGCAGTCTTGAACCCATCATTTTATCGAATTGGCGATGGCAGCCTTTTCTTGAGCACGCGGTCAAGGTGCTTCAGCAGTTCAATCCCATCGCCTACCCGATCCCCCAACAATTTCTTGAGCAAGCTGGAGCCACTGGGTCCAAGGCCCAACCCACAGCAGTCCACACCGCCACCTGGGCCTGTCAAACGGAGAAATTGCGCCAGGTAAGGGCTGCCTGTGTGGAAGCTGGAGCAGCGGCTTCCGTTCTCAACCTGGTGATCAACCCCAGCTGCCGGTACGACCTTCCGTTCTTCGGCGCCGATCTCGTTACCCTGCCCTCCGGACACCTGCTGGCTTTGGATTTGCAACCGGTCGACAGCGGGGATCCAAATCACACACAGCCTGTCTGGAATCGTTTGCTGCCCATCTTTGAGCGCTGGAAACCACTCTTGCCGCATGGTGGGCCAATCCCCGTAGAAGCACAGCCCTACTTCTCTCCAGCGTTCCTCTGGGCACGCCTGCCACTGGATGAGTCATCAGATGAACTGATACGCAGTACTTTGTTCGATGCTTTCGCAGAGTACCTAGACCTGTATGTCAACCTAGTGCATGAAGCCAAACCGGTAGCAGAAGACCGATCCAGGTTTTTACTTGATGGCCAACGGCGCTACACCCACTATCGTGCAGAGAAGGACCCGGCGCGCGGCATGCTCAGTCGCTTCCACGGTGCAGAGTGGACTGAAGCTTACATTCATGAGGTATTGTTTGATCTTGATCACCACAACCCTCGCAATCTGAGATCAAAGTAAGCCGAGGGCATGCAGGGGGCCACGACCGGTCAGCAGTTCCAGCAGGAAAGCGGAGAAACCGAGCATCGCCAGGCGGCCGTTCCACACCTCGGAGCTGTTGTTCCAGCCCCAGGCCCACTTGTCCTGGGGATAGAGCTTCACTTTGGTGGGCAGGGCGGCCGCCTGATCGAGGTTCACCTCCGGGCCCTCCAGGGCGTGCTGCACTAGGAGGGCCAGTCCCTCGATGAACGCCGGGGTGGTGTCCAGCGCCGGCACCCGCCTGAAGTTGGTGATGCCGGCTTCGGTGGCGATCTCGCGGTACTCGATGTCGATCTCCTCGAGTGTCTCGATGTGCTCGCTCACGAAGCTGATCGGCACCACCACCAGATCCTTCACACCCGCTTCCCCCAGGTCGTGCAGGGCATCGTCGGTGTAGGGCCTGAGCCACTCCACCGGACCGACACGGCTCTGGTAGGCCAGGGTGAAGGGGTTGGTGTGGCCCAGATCCCGCTCCAGTCGCTGCATGATCAGGCCTGCGCAGGCTTCGATCTCCTGCTGGTACGGGTCGCCCGCCTCCTCCACATAGCTCTTGGGCACGCCGTGGGCGCTGAAGAAGACGTGGGCGCTGGCCGGCTCGGGGCAGGCGCTGATTTCACGGGCGATCAGTCCGGCCATGGCGCCGATGTAGCCCGGATCGTCGAAATAGCTGCGGATGCAGCGGATGGGCAGACGGGCGAAGGCAGGATCGGTCTGGCGCAGGCGCTGCAGCTCGCGGAAGCTGGAGCCGCTGGTGCTGATCGAGAAGTGGGGGTAGAGCGGCAGCACCACCACCTCCTCGATGCCATCGGCCTTGATGTCGGCCACCGCCGATTCGGTGAAGGGGTGCCAGTAGCGCATCGCCACGTAGCTGGTGGCCTCGATGCCGCGCTGGCGCAGGCTGCTCTGCAGTTCGCGGGCCTGTTGCTCGGTGATCCGCCGCAGGGGTGAGCCGCCACCGATGGAGCGGTAGGCCGCCTGGGATTTGCCAGCCCGCAGGGTGCTGATCAGCCAGGCCAGCGGCTTCTGCAACGCCGGATTGGGCAGCCGGATGATCTCCGGATCCGCAAACAGGTTGTAGAGGAAGGGACCGACGTCCTGAATGCGCTCAGGACCGCCGAGGTTCAGCAACACCACGCCGACCTTGCCGCACACCTTGGACATGGTCCATGGATTCCACTGTCCCTTCATGGTATGACCGGATCTGGACTCATCAGTCAGTGCCGATGGAAACGGTGTCAATCGCGGCAAAGCACTCTTGGCATTGCAGCAGAGATGTCGACAATCTCAGTCCACTGTCAGGAGGATTAATCTCGCATCTGCAGGAGTTGAGGGGCAGGCGTTCATCTGAAGCGATGATCACTCAGCCAAGATGGGGCAGTCCACGACTGAGCAAGAGCTCATGACGATCGAAGGCTTTTCCAACCAATCAGGTACTGACCGCCAGTGGGACTTGATGCGAGCCAGCTTCGATGGCGACTGGTTGGGGAAGACGACGTGGTACGTCAGAAGCCCCAACGGCATGGATCTGAAACACGGCAGGTGCAGCCCTGTAGAATCGCTGTACGCCATTCGATTTTCAGATGAAAGTCGAGGAGAGTGGCATGGAACAGGTCTTCGATTTGCTCCGGGTGGAGAACGCCGATTCCCCCTGAATCGGGACCAGTACAACTTGGGTCACAACTGCTGGCATTTCCCGGAAACCGCAGGTCAGTCAAGCCTTGAGGTTGGCGAGAGGACAACGCGAGCGGGCCATGAAGTGAATTTCTTTATCGGCCGTTCCCGATCGATGCTTGTTGCCCTCTATCAGCGCCAGGCTGATGGGCGGATGACCCTGGATTCTATTGCGGCCACCGCATTTCGATGTCAACGGGCAAATCTGGATCCCGCTCGGGAGCAGATGGAGTCGATGGAAGCTGTACTCTCAATTGTCGCAGGATGGCCTGGAATCGAGCAGGAGTTGATGCCGGGTATGCTGCAAGGTCCGCTTGAACCAAACCAGCCGGCACCAAATTTCGAACCTGAAACTTTTAAAAGGCAAGACATAAATGGTGTATTTTCAGATAATTTAATTTGCGGCCTTCCAGATAAAATGCCGAACGGTTCGTTCATGCTTCACTTTGGCTGCTTATTAGACGCTAAAAGTTTTGCGCACTTGATTATCGACTTCGATTTAAATCATAAGCTTGCTCGCTGGAAAGAGCGCCGCTATCAGCAAACCATGCACGGGTGATTGAAGGTGAAGCCAATTTGCTTTAGCTTTTTATTGCAGACGCGCGCATTAAGAATGCGATCGCTGGTGTCTATCGTCAACCACTTTGCCAATGGCAAGCCAGCACGTTCACAGAGGCGATCCGTCAGTTCTTGACCGCTCAGTTGTGTATCGTTAACAAGATTGAAAGTGTCATCAAGACCTTGGTCAAACGCGAAGCAAATACATCTAACAATGTCATCGCGGTGAACCCAGCATGGCACATTCAGGCCATTGCGTTGCACCAAGCCACCAGCCGCTGACAACAGCATGGATGGGATGTCTCGCCCGGGGCCGTAGATGCCTCCCAATCGGAGTATGCAGACCTTGACCCTGTCAGAGCGGATGGATGCCATCATCTCTTCAGCCTGGAGCAAAACCTGGTTCACAGGGTGGTTGTCGATGATCGGAGCCATTTCATTTGTGAGAGCACCATGGCGGTTGCCGTAAACGCCACAGCTGCTCAGCTGGACGATCTGCAGCGGTGTGTCGCTGGTGCGTCGATCAAGCGTTTCTACCAGTCGTCGCAAACCACCAAGGAAGGTTTTCCGGTATTGGCCAAGATCAACCTCGGAACCCTTCGAGGGCGCGAAGGAAACCAGAATGCCATCCAGATCAGAGACAAAATCAAGGGTGGCGCTGGCGTCGGTCGAGTCAAAGACCAGTGGATTTTCCACCAGCTCGGCCAGCTCGCCGAAACGCTCACGCCGTGTTGTGGTGCCCCATAACTCGTGGCCCTCCTGTTTCCAGGCTTTGGCCACCTCCTTGCCCACGTAGCCGCAGCCGAGGATTGCACGCCGCTCACCCGAGGGCAGGACGGGTGTCTCTCGGTTGGCCAGTAGCTGGTAAAGGGCAGCCAGATCCGGAGAAGCTGTCACCGCAAGCCACTCAACGTGTGAATATTTGTAAATGATAGGAGCCTGGGCTGCTGCCGGTGTGTTGGTGAATACCGTCTCGCCAGGCCAGCCTGAAAAGCTGTTCCCATGAGAGGGTTGATCGAGGATGCGGTGCTCTCATGCCCACCTATTGCGTTGCTGCCTCAGGCCTGGTGCCCATGCGGGTCAATGTGCCCGGCTGCAGTGGTGATGCCCTCAGCTTTGCTCTGGGGCCGCTGGGGCTCAGCGACTTCAAGGTCGAACGGCGCAGCCCGAACGGCCGCCAGTGGTTTTTTCAGGCGACCTTCAAGCCCGGCGCCATCGAGCCAATGGCCGCCGGGCATGCCACGAGGATGGTGAGCGTTGATCGCATCCACGACTGACGCCAGAGGATCCCCCCAGAGCCCACGGCTGCTGCGCAGCTGCTGATCGACTTCTTGGCCTGCCACGGCCCTGCAGGAGGCTGGTCGGACCTGGAAAGGACAGCAGCACGGTGTCCACCGCCCCCAATCCATTGGGAGCTGGTGCGGAAGATTAAGTTCGTTATGTTTTTCCCTGGCCCGAAGCCTGAGCCCGTCGCAGCGTTTAATACTTTCTTGCGTTTGCCGCCGGTCTGCTCAATGGCCCTGCCTGTTCTGGCCACCAAGCTCCTCACCAACAACGCCAGGGTCAGCAATTTTCTGGCAGCCAGCGAAGAAACCTCTCGCCAGTTCGGTCGGCAGGCCAGTCAGCTCGATGGAGCTGCCGCCGATGCCCTGATCGAGCAGGCTTACAGGCAGGTGTACTTCCACGCCTTCAAGCGCGACCGCGATGCAATGCTCGAGTCACAGCTGCGCTCCGGCCAGATCAGCACCCGCGAGTTCGTCCGCCAATTGCTGCGCTCGGAGAAATTCCGCAACGACTTCTACCGCTGCAACAGCAATTACCGCGTCGTGGAACAGGTGGTAGGCCGGGTGCTTGGCCGTCCTGTGCACGGCGAGCAGGAGTGCATCGCCTGGTCGATCGTGATCGCGGAGCAGGGGCTGCCGGCCTTCATTGATGCCCTCATCGGTTCACCGGAGTACATGGATGCCTTCGGGGAAGATCAAGTTCCCTACCAGCGCGCCAGGGTGCTGGCGGGCCAGGCGGTGGGCACGATGCCCTTCAACCAGCAAGCGCCCCGCTACGGCGACTATTGGCGTGACACCATGGCGCATCGCGCTCCCGGCAGCGGCAGCGGCAGCTGGGCAGGCTGGCCGCGTCCGGCCTGGCTGGTCAATCAGCCCACCCCGGCTGTGCAGAACGCTTGGCGGTATTTCGTGGCCACTGGTGGCTTCGTGCTGACAGGTCTCGTGCTCTGGATAGCCTTGTCAATGTTGAGCACGGGAGGTCAGGGTTAAACCCAACCACCAGGTGCCCAGATGGGCAGCCAAGTCCTCGGTTGGCTCAACTTTGGCGCTGCTGGCTTGACCTGACAGCGCAAGCAGGCTTGCCAGTGCCGCTCACGCTCACTGCCATCAGAAGTGGCTTAGCCACCCCCGGGCTTGTGTCCTGGGTGCCCTGATGCCTGGTCTGCTGCACTCCCTCATCAACGAGCGGGTGAGCCGCCAGTGCGCAATCTGCGCCCGTACACCACCAGGTCCCTCAAGCATCGCCTGCGCGACTGCGTCCGCCTGGAACCTGGGGTGAGGCAGAGGCTCGGGCCTCACTCAACAGCCTGAGCCCATGTATCACCTGCAGGCGGATGCCGCCCAGCCAAGACCAGTTTTTTACTGCATCCTCCCTTCCCCAGTAGGGGCGCCAGCACAGCCAAGCAAGTGAGCACTGCGAGACGATTGTTGTGCCGCAGACGGGAACGGCTCCCGTCATAGGTTTAGTCCACGAGATTTGCAGGGTGATGCCAGGCCGTCAGCAACGTTGTCTGGTGGGGGTGGGTAGCGGCTCTGTGATTTACCCTGCTCAAATCGATGGGCTGATTTGGCAGTTCAATGCACCTGGTGGCGACTGCCGGATTGGATCCAATTCAAACCATTTTGGGAGCAGCAAAGGCTGGATTCAAGAGTTCAGGCCACCACCACCTCGGTGCTGCCGGCGCGCTGGCGGCGGGTGAGGAAGCCGAACAGCACCTTGCCGATGGCGGCGATCAGGTTGCCCTCCAGCTCTTGGAACATCTTCATGTTCAGGTGGAAGGCATGGTTGGCCTCCTCCACGATGCGATCGGCCATGGCCTGGTCGATCGGCAGGGCATCGAGGGTGGCGCGGTAGTTGGCCTTGAAGCCCTTCTCGTCGGGAATGGCATCGAACTCGTAGAAGCGCAGGCCATCGTGCTCGCCCAGGTTCATCGCCTTCTGGGCGATGTTCTTGAGGATCTGACCGCCGGAGAGATCACCGATGTAGCGGGTGTAGTGGTGACCCACCAGCAGCTCGGGGGCGTCCTTGGCCACCTGATGGATGCGAGCCACGTACTCCTGGGCCGCCGGCGTGGCCTTGACGGCACTGCGCCAGCTGTCGCCGAAGTAGTAGGCCAGATCCTGCTCGAGGGTTTCGCGGCGATTCAGCTCCGGGAAACCCACCGGGCCCACCACCGGATGCCCCTCAGCCCGCAGGCGCCCGATCTCCTCCTCCATGGCGGAGTACACGAAGAAGAGGTCGGCCACCAGGGTGCGGTAGCTGGCCTTGTCCACCACCCCCTTGAGGAAGCAGCTCACGAAGCCGGTGTTCTCAGCCATCGTGTGGGCCTTCTTGGTGCCTTCACGCAGCTGGGAGGCAAGGGCAACGGCCATGGTTGGCGATCGGGAGGTCAGTTGTGCGGTGAAGCACCTCGCTAACCTAGTATCCCGTCCCGGAAATAAAAGCTATAACTGAAGTGTCGTTCGCGGCGCCTTGCGATGGTCGGTCGCCCGATGCCTCCGCTCGAACTCAGTGAGGACGAGGTTCAGCAGTTGCAGGCTCTCGCCCACTCCAGGTCATTGCCCCACGCGATCGTGCAGCGCGCTCAGATCGTGTTGGCTTGCGGGGCGGGCGAGACGAACACCGCCATCGCCAAGCGGATGGGGGTGACGGGGATGACCGTTGGCAAATGGCGCAAGCGCTACCGGGAGTTGGGCCTGGAAGGCCTGCATGACGAGCTGCGTTCTGGACGCCCCCGCACCTATGAGGACGACCAGGTGGCCGAGGTGATCAACCGCGCCCTGCAGACCAGGCCCACCGATGGCAGCACCCATTGGAGTGCCCGTTTACTGGCTGCTGCCACCGGCATCTCCAAAAGCACGGTGCACCGCTGGCTGCAAACCTTCTCGCTGCAGCCCCACCGGCAGAAGCATTTCAAGCTCTCCTCAGATCCCTTCTTTGTGGAGAAGGTCCGCGACATCGTCGGCCTCTACCTGAACCCACCCGAAAACGCTGTCGTGCTCTGCGTTGACGAAAAGACGCAGATCCAGGCCCTGGACCGGACCCAGCCCTTGCTGCCGATGGGGTTGGGCTACGTGGAGGGCGTCACCCACGACTACATCCGCCACGGCACCACCACGCTGTTCGCCGCGCTGGATGTGGCCACCGGTGCCGTGATCGCTGAGTGCAAGCCCCGCCACCGTCATCAGGAGTTCCTCAGCTTCCTGCGGCGGATCGACAAGGAGGTGCCCAAGGATCTGGAGCTGCACCTGATCGTGGACAACTACTGCACCCACAAGCACGCCAAGGTCAAAGCCTGGCTGGCGCAGCGGCCCCGTTTCCATGTGCACTACACCCCCACCTATGCCTCCTGGCTGAACCAGGTGGAGCGCTGGTTCGGCCTGATCACTCAGAAGGCGATCCGGCGGGGCAGCTTCTCCAGCGTCAAGGAGCTGATCGAGAAGATCAGGCAGTTCGTGGAGGCCTACGACAAAACCAAGGTCCCGTTCCAGTGGACGGCAACGGCGGACTCAATCCTGGAAAAACTCCAGAGACTTTGCTCGCAAATCTCTGGGACAGCACACTAGTGGGAGCAACAAGAATGAGGCTCTTTCTTTGCAAAGGGTTGCCTGTCTTCACAACGCAACCAGCCCACAAGAATCCAGTGCGCAGTGATCAAAGCGGGACTGGGGTCCAGTAAGGGCGCCATGGTCCTGCGGGTGCAGCTCGGCGTTGATGCTTTTTGAAGACCTCCCGGGGCGTTAGGCGTTGCGTTGAGAGTCATCGTTGCTCAGGCTGATGCCCGCGGCGAATTCCTGAACGCTGGTCCAATTGATGCCCTCGCCGCCATGGCGGCTGAGAGCAACAAGCGTATGGATTCGGTGAACCGCATCACCTCCAATGCGTCGAAGATCGTCACCAACGCGGACTGTGAACTGTTCGATCAGCAGTCTGCTCTTATCGCTCCCGGCGGCAACGCCTGCACCCACCGCCGCATGGCGGCCTGCCTGCGCGACATGGAGATTGTGCTGCGCTACATCACCGATGCCGTGTTCACCGGCGATGCCTCCGTACTGGAAGACCGCTGCCTGAGCGGCCAGCGCGGAACGTCCCTTGCCCTCGGCGTGCCCGGCGCTTCTGTGGTTGAAGGCATCCGCAAGATGAAGGATGCAACCATTGAGATTGCCATCGACTGCAACAGCATCACCCCCGCTGACTGCTCCGCTTTGATGAGAGAAGTGGGCACCACCTTCAATCGCGCTGCAGCTGCTGTTGCCTGGGGGAAACGCCGCAAGGCGTTTTAGGCCCAGCTTTCTTTTCACTTCGATCAATGAAGACCTCCGCACCGAAGCCGTTGCAGCCGCTGATTCCCAGGGCCGCTTCCTGAGCAACACCGAGCTGAACGCCGCCTTCGGCCGTTTCGAGCGCGCCAAGAATGCCCTGGAGGCCGCCAAGGCCCTCACCGCCAAGGCTGATGAACTGGTGAACGGCGCTGCCCAGGCCGTTTACAACAAGTTCCCCTACACCACCCAGATGCAGGGCAGCAACTACGCCTCCGACGCGCGCGGCAAGGCCAAGTGTGCCCGCGACATCGGCTACTACCTGTGCCAGGTGACCTACTGCCTGGTGGCTGGTGGCACCGGTCCGATCGATGAGTACCTGATTGCTGGTCTCGACGAGATCAACCGCGCCTTCGAACTGTCTCCCTCCTGGTATGTGGAGGCCCTGAACTACATCAAGGCCAACCACGGCATCGCTGGCGACCCCGGCGTGATCGCCAACAACTACATCGACTACGCGATTGCCGCTCTGGTCTGATTTTCAGATTCACAGCGCAACTGTGAGTTGCCCCGCCGCCTCCCGCAAGGGAGGCTTTTTTGTTGCCTGCGCCTGGTTGGGTTGGTTTTGTTGCAGTGGGCCCCGATCGGGCCAGGGGCGATGGCAGCATCGCCACCAGTGCCGCACCGATGTTCCGCGCCATGGCTGCCGGCGATGCCGACCCATCGATCCCGGGCAACGGAGATCCGATCAGTGAGGAGGAGGCGCTGCGGCGTCTGCGTCTGACGGACGATCCCTCTGCGCAGTACTACGCCGCCTGGTGGTTGGGCCGCAACCGCAGCACCCATGCAGACGCCGTGCCCCTGTTGCGGCAAGCCTTGAGCCAGCGCCGTCCCCGCGACATCGGCGCCGGCGTGGAGGAGAACGCGGTGGCCCGCAATGCCGCCCGCGCCCTCGGCAAGCTCGGCTCGGCGGCCCAGGCGGCGGTGCCCGATCTGCTGGCCACCCTCGAGGACGACGACCACGGCCTGCGGGAGGCGGCGGCGCGTGCCCTCGGGGAGTTGCGGGCCGCTGCGGCGGTGGAGCCTCTGCGGCGGCGGCTGGAGAGCGGGCCTGCCGTGGCCGGTGCGCAGCAACCCGGAACCCCGCGGCTGCAGGAGCCCTGCGAGGCGCTGTTGGAGGCGCTGGGCGACATCGGTGTGGCGCCGCCGGAGGTGTTGGCCGTGATTCGCCCGTTTGTGGACCACGACCGGCCCCTGATCCGCAGTGCCGCCTGCCGGGCCCTGCTGCAACTCACCGGCGAAGCGCACTGGGGCCAGCAGCTGGTGGCGTTGCTCCGCCATCAGCAACTGCAGGTGCGTCGCGCCGCGTTGATGGACCTGGGGGCAGCCGGCTGGCGCCCGGCCCTGGAGCCGATCGCCAGCACGCTTGCCGAGAACAGCCTCAAGCTGATCGCCCTGCGGGGCCTGGTGGAGAACGGTGCTGGTGAGTCAGCCGCTGGCCAGGGACCCGGCACCATGGCGGTGTTGGAGGCCATGGATGCCCTGCTCTGAAGCCCTGCTGCCTTGGAACCCATGACCACCCCTCCCACGTCGGCGCCAGCTGTGGCAGATCTGGTGCGTGCCGTGCAGCAGGCCGACAGCGCCATGGGGTTGTTGCAGGCCACCCAGGCCCTGGCGGCCCTTGCCCACCCCGAGGCCGCCGCCTGCCTGGTGGAGGTGCTGGGATTCAACAACCCCGGCGCCGCCGTTGCCGCAGTGGATGGCTTGATCGCCATCGGCGTGCCGGCGGTGGACACGATCCTCACCAACATCGATGGCTACAACTACGGAGCCCGTGCCTGGGCGGTGCGGGCCCTGGCGGGCATCGGCGATGTGCGCGGCCTTGAGGTGCTCGAGGACGCCCTCGGCAAGGACATCGGCCCCAGCGTGCGCCGGGCAGCGGCCAGGGGGCTCGGCCAGCTGCGGTTGCAGCAGCTCCAGCGCGACCACCAGAGGCTGATCACGGCGCGCTGCCTGCAGGCCCTGGTGGACGGTTGCCGCGATGGCGAGTGGGTGGTGCGCTACGCCGTGGCGATGGCGCTGGAATCCCTGGCCCCTGCCCTGGCGGAGCAGCAGGAGCAGTGGCAGCGGCTGGAGCAGGCCCTGGTGCAGCTGCATCGCAATCCCGCCGAGGAGGCCCCGGTGGTGCGGCTGCGGGCAGGGCTGGCCCTGCGGCGTCTAGAACTGCTGCAGCCGGCAGAGTGGCCCCATGGCTGAGCAGCGGATTCTGTTCGTCTGTCTGGGCAACATCTGCCGCTCGCCCGCTGCTGAGGGGGTGTTTCTGCACCTCTTGGCCCGCGAGGGGCTCGAGGAGCACTTTGTGGTGGACAGCGCCGGCACCGGCGGCTGGCATGTGGGCAAGCCGGCGGATCGCCGCATGCTGGCGGCGGCCCAGCGCCGTGGCATTCACCTGCCCAGCCGTGCCCGCCAGCTGGAGCGGGTGGATCTGGTGAGCTTTGATCGGATCCTCACCATGGACCACGACAATCTGCGGGCCGTGCAGGCCCTGGCCCGGGAGGGAGCCAGCGGTGCTGGCGAGCGGGCGGCCACCATCGAGCCGATCACCAGCCACTGCCGCCGCTTCAGGGCCAGCGAGGTGCCCGACCCGTATTACGGCGGCGAGGCTGGTTTCGAGCAGGTGCTCGACCTGCTGGAGGATGCCTGCAGCGGTCTGTTGGAGAGCCTGCGCCCCCGCCCTTCCGCCTGAGCCTGATCAGGCCAGGGGGCCGCTCCAGGCGTCTTCGGGAACGCGCTCGCGGAACAGGGCCACCAGCCGTTCAATCACCTGCCCGATGCTGAGGCCATCGCTGATCAGCTCGATGGCATCGGCGGCCTGGGTGAGGGGGGCCACCGCACGGCTGGAGTCGAGGTGGTCGCGCTCGGCGATCTGGGCCTCCAGTTCGGCCAGGGGCGGCACGGCAAAGCCCCGCTGCTCCAGATCCAGGGCCCGGCGGCGGGCCCGTTCGGCCACCGTGGCGGTGAGGAACACCTTCAGCTCCGCGTCCGGGAACACGGCGGTGCCGATGTCGCGGCCCTCCGCCACCAGGCCGCCCCGCTCTCCCATGGCCTGCTGCTGGCGGGTGAGGGCCTCGCGCACACAGCCATGGGCTGCCACCACCGACACCTGGCCCGTCACCTCCGGGCTGCGGATGGCCTCGGTCACGTCGTGGCCGTTGATGCACACCCGTTGGCTGCCGCTGGCGCTGGTGCTGAGCTGCAGGTCCAGGTTCGCGAGCAGGGGGGCCACGGCGTCGGCGGCAGTGGCGTCCACGCCGCTGCGCTGCACCAGCCAGGTCACGGCGCGGTACATGGCGCCCGTGTCGAGATAGATCAGGCCCAGGCGCTCGGCAAAGGCCCGGGTCACCGTGCTCTTGCCCGCCCCGGCGGGGCCATCAATGGCAACGATCGGCTGGCGGCTCATCAGAAACACGTGATCGATCAGGCGGCTGCTGCCGCAGTGGGCGGCGGCGGCCAGCAGCGTGAGGCCCCGCAGGCTGGCTGCGGGCTGCAGGCTGCGGGGGTCCACCGCCTCCACATAGTCCACCATCAGCCCCGCCGCCTCGAGTTCGTGGCGCACCTGCTCACACAGCTGCAGCGGTGCTGTCCCCGGCGCCCCCTGGAGGCCCCTCTCCAGGGCCCGGGGCAGCGCCGCCGCCTGCCGGCGCTGCTGGGGTGAGAGATAGCGGTTGCGGGAGCTGAGGGCCAGGCCGTCGGATGCCCGCTGGGTGCGACAGCCGATCACCTCCACCGGCAGGCCCAGATCGGCCACCATTCGCCGCAGGATCACCAGCTGCTGCCAGTCCTTTTCCCCCAGGAACAGCCGATCCGGGCGGATCAGCCCCAACAGCCGGGCCACCACGGTGGCCACGCCATCGAAATGGCCGGGCCGGTGCCGGCCGCAGAGCCCACGCTGCAGGGATGTCGGTGGTTGCACGCGGGTGAGTTCGGCCTCCCCCTCGGGGAAGAGCGCGGCCCCATTCGGGGCGAACAGGGCGTCGGCCCCGGCAGCGCCCGCCAGCGCGGCATCCGCCTCCAGGCTGCGGGGATAGCGCTCAAAATCCTCGCCTGGACCGAACTGCAGCGGGTTCACGAACACGCTCACCAGCACCCGGGGGGTGCCGGCCGCGGTGGGCTGCACCGCCCGCTCCACCAGGCTCTGGTGGCCGGCATGCAGTGCGCCCATGGTGGGCACGAAGTGCAGGGGGGCTCCCCCCTGCAGGTGGCGCCACTGCAGCAGTTCGGCGCGGCTGTGCAGCAGGCGCACAGGTTCTCCAGGCAGCCCCGACCCTAGGAGCGGGGCCGCCAGGGGCCTGAAAGCAAAAGCCCATCCACCGCGGAGTGGATGGGCATGGGCGGGCTGGTTGGCCTGCGGGGTTGGCGCTACTGCAGCACCTCGATCTTCACGCTGGCCACGCCACTGGCCACCACGCCGAGCTGGCTGGCGGCGCCATGGGCGAGGTCGATCACACGGCTGCCGTGGAAGGGGCCGCGGTCGTTGATGCGCACCACGGCACTGCGGCCGTTCCAAAGGTTAGTGACCCGTACCTTGGTGCCGAAGGGCAGGCTGCGGTGGGCTGCGGTGAGGGTTCCGGGGCGGAGCACTTCGCCGCTGGCGGTGCGGTTGCCGTAGAAGCCGGGGCCGTACCAGCTGGCCTGACCACTGCTCACGGAGCGCACCTTGGGGCTCTCGGAGGGAGTGGCGATCGGCAGTGCAGGGGCGGCGGGCTTGAGGGGCTGCGCTTCTGGCGCCTCGGGTTCCACCACGTCGCGGATGGCCACTTCAAGGCGGTTGGTGCTGTCGGCAGGGGCGACCCGGCCAGTTGTGGCGAAGACCGGGGTGAAACCGGTGCTGCCGGACAGCAGGAGGGCGGAGCCACTCAGGAGGATTGAACGACGCATAACAAGCGAAACTCGCCGCGAAAAACGCAGCAGCCACTGGACAGAAGAGGTGGCCCGTCAGCAGTGAGATCACAACAACAGATCGGAGAAATGCTGTTGAGAAACGCTTGCGGAGTTCCTATCGGAATTAACGACGAGGCAAAGTTAATGGCCTCGGGCGTGAGATCTGATCAGAAATCCGGGGCTAGTCATTCATCAGGATTCACAATCAAAACCGGAATCGAAGGCCACAGCTGCCATCTCTCCCCCTGAACCCCTGCTGCCGTGATCAGCAAGGGAAATCACCCCAATAAGCCAGGCTGATCCAATTGTGTGCCAATCCTGGGGTCGTCCACCGCCTGGGGGTTGGGTTGGCCGCGCGCCGGGGCAGGATCGAGGCAGTGGATTGCCCCAGCAGGCATGGACTACCGCACAGCCGGTGTTGACGTGGTGGCCGGTCGGGCCTTTGTGGAGCGCATCCGCTCCAGTGTGGAGTCGACGCGTCGCCCCGAGGTGGTGGGCGGTCTGGGGGGCTTCGGTGGCCTGTGCCGCTTGCCCGAAGGCCTCAGG
>Ga0214917_10000241_pt1 | contig 71068 bp, 62 predicted proteins | sample LL_1208_BB_MetaG_FD_177983 | JGI IMG/M metagenome (GOLD analysis project Ga0214917, IMG submission 177983) | Freshwater microbial communities from Lake Lanier, Atlanta, Georgia, United States - LL_1208_BB | ecosystem: Environmental > Aquatic > Freshwater > Lake | place: USA: Georgia | collected... | reverse complement strand
GGTGTAGCTGCGCTTGGCTTCAAAGTCGGCGCTGGAGTGGAGGGTGACTGCGCCGGTGGCGGCGTCGATGTTGAGGCGTTCCGAGTCAGCGCCGGCCTTGAGGCTGTAGACCACATTGCGGTTGTCCGCGGTGCCGTCGGCGTCCGTTGTCACTGCGCTGTAGACCACTGTGCTGGCCGCAGCGTTCTCGGCCACGGTGCCGCGGTTGCCGCTGGTAAAGATGGGGGCGTTGTCGTTGACGTCTAAAACATCGACGGTGACGGCCTGCTCGGCCGTTTGCGTCACCCCGCCAGCGGTGTTGGTGGCCACCACCGTGAAGGTGTAGCTGCGCTTGGCTTCAAAGTCGGCGCTGGAGTGGAGGGTGACTGCGCCGGTGGCGGCGTCGATGTTGAGGCGTTCCGAGTCAGCGCCGGCCTTGAGGCTGTAGACCACATTGCGGTTGTCCTCGGTGCCGTCGGCGTCCGTTGTCACTGCGCTGTAGACCACTGTGCTGGCCGCAGCGTTCTCGGCCACGGTGCCGCGGTTGCCGCTGGTAAAGATGGGGGCGTTGTCGTTGACGTCTAAAACCTGGATGCGCAACGATTCGGTTTTCACCACATCCCCATCGGTGCTGGTCAAGTTCAGACGGTAGCTGCTTGTTGACTCATAGTCGGGTGTGGAACCTTTGAAAATCAACTGGTAGCCATCCAAAGCAAAGCTGGCCGCATCGTTGCCGCCAAGGCGCAAGCTCAAGCCTGTGTTGCTGTTATTGTCTGGGTCGCTGACTTTGACCGTGGCCACTTGAATGCCAGTACCCACAACCGCGTTTTCTGCAATGGCATTGCCCGACAAGGTGATTTGGGTCAGGCTTGCATTGACGGCGTTGACCAAGGCCTGAACCTCCCACAAATCATCGACGGCGGTTGTTGTGCTGGCATGAATCTTTGCATTGACAGCGGACAAGTTGTTATCGCTCACGCCTGTGACGCCCGCCGTGGCGTATTCGCGGGTCCCTGGGGCCACGTTATTGGAGTTGTCAGCGTAGGCGGCAATGTTGCCCAAAGCATCTGATTGGGGCGATGCGCTGACCAACAAGGCGACTTGACTGGTCAAGTCTGCCTTTGTTTGCGCAGCCGCCACTTTGGCCCCATCCAATAATTTGGCTTTGGCCACTTCGTTCAGCGTCGCGGTGCTGCTGTCGGTGCTGACGCTCAGATTTTTGGCAATGGTTTCAAGAGTGATTTGGGTGCTATGCGTTTGCGTGTCCAACCCCGACAAAGCAGCCAGCATAGCGCCATAAGCTTTGCCCGAAGTTGACGCGCCGGTGGTGAATTGATCGTTGGTGGTTGCAATGACTTTGGTGGCCAATAGGTCATCTACGCCAAAAGCCTTGCCGACGGCTTGATTGATCTTGTCGATGTTGTCCACGCTGGGGTTGGTGTTGGCCAGATAAGCCAAGTGTGTCAATGGGGTCAAGTTAACGGTGATGGTGGCTCTGGAACCCGAGACCACGGCCAGCGCACAAAGGCTGGTGGTCAAGTTCACCTGTTGGCCAGTGGCTTCATCGGTGTAATCGGGTGCATCTCCCTGGCTGCGGATCTCCAATCGGATGGCACCCGAAAAACTGCCCACATTGATGCGAAAAGCACCGTTGTCGTTCACCACTACACCGGCTTTGAGCAATGTGTATTTGCCATCACTGCCGATGGCATAGGCATCCACCACCAGATCGTTGCCCTTCACTGCATCACCCAAGGTGGCCACCCCTTGAACAAGCTTGTCGGTACTGGTGTTGGTGGTGTCTGTTTTTGGGGTGCGTGCATCCGCTGTGGCGGCCGCTGCCGTCAAGCCCGCAGCGGCGACTGCGACCGTTCCAGCCGAGAATGAACTGGCCGAGCCCAAGGCGGCCAAGGGTGTCAAACCAAACGCCACGGGATTGACACTGGCAGGCACCGCCATGCCAGGGGCCCACAGCAGGCCAGCCGAACCACCGCCACTGCTGGCCTCGATCAGGCCATAGGCGTTGTCGGGCAGTTCGGCATCGAACAGGTATTTGGCGCTGACGCTTGCGTTTGCGTCGGACAAGGCGCTTGATTCAACGCCTTGAGCCATGTGGGCGTGCGTGTCAAAAAAGCCTTGCAAATTCACCACCTCGGTGCCTTCGACCTCAATGACCAAGGCATTGCCTTTGCGCAGCAACCGCTGGCCTTTGACCAAGGATTGATCTTGTGCATTGACCAGGCGGTAAACCTTGTTGGCTTGGGCCTCAATGGCCCATACCGTGCGGAAATTGGGCGGTCCTTGGACAGGGCCCAACACTTCACTTTTGCGAACCTCACCCCCTTTTTGGGTGGGTGAGGCGCTTGATTGGATGATTTGATAGCTTGCCACAGCAACCTCTTTTGAATGCAAAAGAGTTATTTTAGGACAATTGGTGGTCTTTTAATCAATATTTTAGACTATATTGTCAATTTATTTAATTATTCGCCCACTATAGACTCAAAATGTGCATAAATGTTAAATTTTGTGCGATGGTTTGCCTGCGCCTTTGAGCGCGCGAATTCTTTTGGCAATGAGGTGGTCGGCTGGCGCCAGCCGATGGCCCAACAGGGATCAGCGCAATCCCAAAATCCACTGCGCCAGACGGCGGGCTTCGGCTTCGCTCAGTTGGGGGTTGGCGGGCATGGGCACCGGGCCCCAAACGCCCACGCCGCCTTTGAGGATGCGTTGGGTCAGTTTATCGGGCGCTGTTCGGTCACTGGCGTATTTTTGGGCCACAGCCTTGAGCGAAGGGCCATTGATGGCCCCTTCCATGGCATGGCAAGCGGTGCAATTTTTTTGTTGTGACAGCACCGCGTCGGCCAGCGCTGCGCCAGGCCAGCCCCATGACAACATGCTCGCCACCACACCACCGAACAAGCGGGCGGATATGGGCCAATGTTTCACGGTTGCTGGGGGTAGAGGTCGAGTACCGCACCGGTGCTGGCGCTCGAAGCATTGAAGGCAAACTTGGCCTGTACGCCCCGGGTGTAGCGCGGGGCAGGAGGCTTCCAGCCTTTTTGGCGTTCGGCCAATTCGGCATCGCTCACATGCAGTTGCAGCAACAAATTGTGCGCATCGATGGTGATGCGGTCGCCTTCGTGCACAAAAGCAATATGGCCGCCGACAGCGGCTTCGGGGGCCACATGGCCCACCACCATGCCCCAGGTGCCGCCCGAAAAACGCCCATCGGTGATCAGGCCCACGCTCTCGCCCAAACCGGCGCCAATCAAAGCGCCCGTGGGGGCCAGCATCTCGGGCATGCCAGGGCCCCCTTTGGGGCCAAGGTAGCGCAGCACCATGACATCGCCGGCTTGGATCTTGCCGTCCAAAATGGCTTTGAGGGCCGACTGTTCGTCATCAAACACCCGGGCCGGGCCGGTGATGACGGGGTTTTTCAAGCCGGAGATCTTGGCCACGCAACCCTCGGGCGAGAGGTTGCCTTTGAGGATGGCCAAGTGGCCCTGGTCATACATGGGCTGGTCGATGGGGCGGATCACATCCTGGTCGGCACGCGGCACAGCGGGCACATCTTTGAGCACCTCGGCCACGGTTTGGCCGCTGATGGTCATGCAGTCGCCATGCAACAGGCCTGCGGCCAGCAAGGTCTTCATGACCTGCGGGATGCCGCCGGCTTTGTGCAAGTCCACCGCCAGGTATTTGCCGCTGGGTTTTAAATCGCAAATCACCGGCACTTTGCGGCGCACGCGTTCAAAGTCGTCAATCGACCAGTCCACGCCTGCGGCATGGGCAATGGCCAAAAAGTGCAGCACCGCATTGGTCGAGCCACCGGTGGCCATGATCACCGCCACCGCGTTTTCAATCGCCTTTTTGGTCACGATGTCGCGCGGCTTCAAATCATTTTTGATCGCCTCGATCAGCACCTTGGCCGACTCTTTGGCCGAATTTTGCTTTTCATCGTGCGGGTTGGCCATGGTGGACGAGTAGGGCAGTGACAGGCCCAGCGCCTCAAAAGCCGATGACATGGTGTTGGCGGTGTACATGCCACCACAAGAACCCGTGCCAGGAATGGCGCGCATTTCAATTTCGCGCAAATCGGCATCGCTCATCTTGCCCGCTGCGTTTTCGCCCACGGCTTCAAACACACTCACAATGTTGAGGTCTTTGCCCTTGTAGCTGCCGGGCAGGATGGTGCCGCCATACACATAAATGGCGGGCACATTGGCACGCAGCATGCCCATCATGCCGCCGGGCATGTTTTTGTCGCAGCCACCCACCACCAGCACGCCGTCCATCCACTGGCCTTGCACGCAGGTTTCGATGCAGTCGGCGATGACCTCGCGGCTGACCAGCGAGTACTTCATGCCTTCGGTGCCCATGGCCATGCCGTCCGAAATGGTGGGCGTGCCAAAAATTTGCGCATTGCCACCGGCCTCTTGGATACCCGCGACCGCCGCATCGGCCAGTTTTTGCAAGCCGCTGTTGCAAGGGGTGATGGTGGAGTGGCCGTTGGCCACGCCCACCATGGGTTTGGTGAAGTCGCTCTCTTGGTAGCCCATGGCGTAGTACATGGAGCGGTTGGGTGCGCGTGATTTGCCTTCGGTGATGTGGGCAGAGCGGCGGTTGATTTTGCGCGGGTCAGTGGCCATGAGATTTGTCCGTGTGAAAGGCCGCTAGTTTAGCTTCGGGGCTGGCAAAGCCTGGCCCCACATGATGACCAGGTCATGGGTAAGAAACGTTCAGGTACAGGGTGCTTTTGACTGAGCCGGCTTTCAGTTGGGTTTCGCCCTCGGCGAGGGCCAATCCCGCATAAATGGGCTTGCTGGCTGAATACGTGACTGTATTGAAGGATTCAAAGGTCATGGTGTTGGAAAACCACGCCCCGCTGGCGTTTTGCACCCGATTGACGCAGTACCTTCCGTTGGGGGTGTCGTCGATTTTGGAGGAGCTATAGAGGCGAACCACCACATTGGAAGGGGATGTCGCTGCATTGACGGGGTCACAAGCGTTCTTATTGGTGCCGTTGGGGTCGGTGATGATCAACTCGGGCGTGTATCTCAAGCCAAGCGAGTCATTGCTGCATACAACCCCGATCATGGTCGACTTCAGCACCCCATTCAAGACTCCCATGTTTGCCGGCGCGTTGGTGTTGAAAGTGCCCAAATCAAGATTTGGCGCAGTTACGGTGCAAGAGATAAAGGTTTTGTTGACAGACAGAGTTCTTCCCTCAAAAGTATTGATAGGATTATTTCCACTGGGCTTGATCTTGGCAATATCATTGCCTTCAATTTTGACGCTGTCAGTGTAGGTGAAATCAGGGGTCAGGGTAATGGGCAGGTAGAAGGTGGCATTTTTGCATGGGTTATTGATCGCACCGCTTTTGTTGTAAATCACCGTTGCTACTAAATCCTTGATATCGACCAGAGGATAAGACGGGTAACCATTTTGAAAGGGCTTTGCGTCTTGACTGTAGCTATATGTTTTGGTGCCGCAATCTGAGGATATGGTTTGATCGAGTTGGCCAGATTTAATCTTCATCGCTCTCCATGGCGTGCTTGTAACCTGCGTTTGCAACTCTTCCCGTAAATAGGTCAAACTGCAAAAATCACCATCCAAAGGACCTGTACTCTTTAGGCCATCAAAGTCCGTGACTTTGATCTCCAAAGTCAAATTCACAGTTTCTTTCGCCTTCACCGAGGTGACCAACTGCCCTCCTTTACCAAGTGTGAATTGGCTTGACGAGTTACAAATGGTGGCCTGTGCGTGATGCAGGCATGACAAAGCGACCAGGCACATCAGTGCATGCAGTGACCTTTTGAAGCATTGCCAGGTGAATGTTAAAGGCATGGTTTTGCTCATCGTTCAGCTTGGGTTGATTGGTCTGATGCTACCAAGGGCTCACAGCGAAGTTGCAGGCGGGTGAAACCCGAGGCATTGGCGACCAGGTCATCGGAGAGGGCATAGTCGCTTTGGCAGGCCTGGTCGGGTTTGTCGCCCCATTGGACTTTCAACCGCCCTTTGGGTTTTTTCACCCGCACCAAGGCCCGGCTGCCCTGTCCCACCGTGCCGACTTCGTTGCCCAGGTCGTCGGTCACACTGCCGCCAATCGGGATGCGCACACCGCGGCTGCTTTGCAGCGATACCAGCAAGGGGCGGCCGGTGCTGGCATTGAACTGGAGACGAACAATGGAACCCTCCACCGGCGCCACTTTTTGGCTGGTGTTGTCCACTTCCAATTCAGCCGAGGCCCCTTCCAGACTGATCTGAACGTCGTTGAGGTAGTAAGCCGAGAGGTTGGGCATCACGCCATAGCCACTGCGGTTGATGCGTGCCGCGCTGCCAGACAGGCTGGCACCTTCCCCTTGCGGCAACTCCACAATGGCAAAGGTGGGGCCCAAGGTGGGGGAGAGGATCACCCCGTTGCTGTGCAACACCAGACCACCTGCTGCACTCAGGCCCACCTGGGTATTGCCGGAGTTGTTCGAGCCAGACAGGTTCAGCCCCAGTGATCCATAGCCATGCTGCCAATTGGCCGAAGCGCTGGACGTGCCTGAACTCCCGGTTTGCGACTGATTCAAGTTGTAGCTCAAGCGGTTGTCTAAGCCGCTGCCAAAGGCCGACAAAGTTTGCGATGGCACTTGCGTGCCGGTTTGGTTTTGGCTGTAGCGAATGCCTGCGCCAGAGGCCAGGCTGGACAATGGCACTGAAACCGACAAACCCACGCTGTCCACCGGCGGCGTGCCGTCGGTGTAAATGGTTTGGGCCAGGTAGACCGAAAACGAAAGGCTCTTGGCCAGGGTGTTGTAGGACAAGCGGTATTGTTGGGTCACTCGGCCCTCGGTCCAGGTGGTTTGCTCCACCGCACTCAGGCTCAAGCCCCCCCAGCTTTGCAGGCCCAGCCCCAGGCTCAAATAAAGGCTTCTCTTGGGGCTGAGCGGGTTGTACGGGTCCGAGCCGTTGGACGACAAGGCGGCGATGGGCGACACATAGCCCAAGGATTGCTGGCTCACGCCGCCGTAGATGGTCAAGGGCCCCATTACGGGTGCGCTGTAGGAAATGCTTTGGTTATGCCCAGCGGCGTCCACGCCGTAGCGCCCACTGCCTAGGGTTTGCGCGCGATTGATGGCCAGCGTGCCCCAGGGGTTGCTAAACGCCAGTTGCAAGCCCACACCGTTGTAGCCTGGGCTGGTCATCCACTCCATGCCTGGGGTGATGTAGGTGTTGAGCCCATAACGCAGGTAGGCCTGCAGCAGGGTTGGCTCGTTGGCATCGCCGCTGCTGCGGTACTGGCCCACCGACAAGCTGTAGCGTGCCGATCCGGGGTTGAGCTTGCCCGCGGTCAGGCTGTAGGGCACGATGAAGTTTTGTGTGCTGCCGTCGGATTCGGTGATGGACAAGGTCAAGTTGCCAACGCTGGAAGGCGGGTTCAAGTCGGTCAGCTCAAAAGGGCCGGGCGGGACGGTCAGCTCAAAAAACACCGCGCCGTTTTGCAGCATGCGCACCCGGGCATTGCTGCGCGCTACCCCACGCACCACCGGTCGGTAACTGCGCTCCTCATCGCTCATCAGTCCCTCTTCAGAGGCCAAGCGCAAACCGCGCAAGGGCAAGCCACCCAAAATGGGGCTGGCGCTGTTGATCTCGCCCAGGGCAAGTGAGGATTTCCAGTCGATCAATGGGCGGCGCACAAAGGTCTCACCGGCCACATATTGCTGCTTGTTGTCCACGCCCGCGCCGCTGTTTTGGCTCAGGTAGCTGGTGTGGCGCACTTGCCAACCCTCCACATTGATGCCCGAATTCAGACCTAAAAAATCAGAGCTTTGACCGCTGGCTTCAAAGTGGTTGAAGTTGTAATTCACAAAGCCCGCGTTCACTCCCCGGGTGAGCATCTCGGGCGGCACTGTGGTGCGCGACAGGCGGCTCAAAAAAGCCTGCGGCACGGTCAAATCCAGGCGCAATTCAGACACATCGTATTGGTCGAGGGCGCCCTCCACCCATTGGTGCATGTACAGGCAGTCGTTGTCCGAGGTCTGTTTCAGCAGTGCCAAGCCAGCGGGACTCACGTTTTCGGGCTTGATGCCCAACTGCATGAACAAGGCCTTTTGCACGCAAGCGCGGGCCTCCCCACCGCCCTCGGGCAGGGTGAACGTCACATTGGTTTTGGTCACCAACGTGCCATTGCGGTACACGTCCACATCCACTTGGCCCGGGCGGGCGCGACCGAGTTTTTTGATGGTTGACGCGTCCATGTCGCGAAAGGATTTGCCGCGCAAAAAATCTGCATCGAATTCAACCTCTTCATCGTTTGCTGGCGCGGATGGCTGTTTTTCTTTGGGAATGGCCAAGGGCGTGGGGGCCATCAAACGGTTTTGTCGGTTGGCCATGGAGCGCTTTTGTGCCCCAAGCAAGGGCATGGTGATCGAGTCATCAGCCAAACCCGGTGTGCGCACCCTTAGGGTGACGTCTGCGCTGGGGTGAAACGGTCTCACGGGGTACATCTGAAAAGGGCCTTCGCTCAATCTTTGCTCTAAAAACACCAGTCCGTTTTGTTGCAACTGCAGCACTTGTCCCGTTTGCCCTTGGCCTTGCAGGCGCAAAATCACCCGTCCCGTACCGATTTCAACCTCGGTGCTGATCTCCACCTGTTGGCCTGATGAATCCAAGGCCGATGGGCGGTCTGGGCTGGGGTTGTTGGCCCATGCCAAGCCCCAAGTGCAGAACCAGGCCAAGGCCCATGCGCCCACCCGGCAAGGGCTGGGCACGCACGCGCACGCCCGCGTAATTGCGTCCAATCGCATGGTTCCAGGTCAAGGGAAATGTGGTCAGGGGGCCACTGCCACAGGCAATTCAATGCTTTGTTTGCCACCAAAGTCGTTGACGTAATCGATCTTGAATTGGTTGTAAGGTTTGGTGACCTTGGCCGCATCAGACACCGTGAAAGTGGCTTTGCCCAAGGGGGGCACCATGCCACCTTCGCCCAACACATCGTAGTTACCGCTTTGTCCAAAACTCAGGCCAAAAAACGACATGTTGAAGGGCGTGGGGTTGGTGGCTTCGGCCATCCACTGACCGTCTTTTTGGAACACTTTCCAGGTCACGCGGTCCATCAAAGTGGCGGGGTCTTCCCGCAACGCCTTGGGCCGGTAAAACACCTTGATGCGGGTGCGCACCGCAAAACTGATTTTGTTTTCTTCCGCCGATTTTTGCGGCACCTCCAGCATGTTGAACCAAAACACGCTTTCGCGGTCGCTGGGCAGGGGGTCACCGGTGTAGGTCAGGCGCACCACTTGGCTGCCCTCGGCGCGCAGCCTGGCGACGGGCGGCGACAGGTTGAAGGGCGTCACGATTTCGTCGATGGATTTGCTGGGGTTGCCGTCGTCGAGCCACAGTTGCACCAAGGCTGGTTTGTCCTTGGCGGTGTTGGTGACTTTCAAGGTCACTTCGCGCCGACCCTCAGGGTAAATGACCCGGGTGGTGTCAATCACCATGTCTGCCTGGGCCAGGCCCAGGGCCAGTCCCAGCCAGCACACAACGGTGTTGCGAAGCAAAGCGCGAAACGATACAGCGGTAAAAATTGGGGGCGAGGTGGAGCAGGTGTTGAACATCATGGTGGTGCGGAGGTTGGGGCAAAAAAGACGACAGCGCCAGAAGACCCCCGCTCTCGGGCTCAGCGATAACTGAGCGTTAGCACACGTTTGGGTGGGGCCGCGGAAGTGGGCGACCCGATGGTCTCTTGGGACATTTGGGCGATCATGGCGTTCGACATTGCGTTGTCGGCTTGGCGGGTCAAACCGCAGTCGTGACCACTGACCTGGGCCATGTCCGCCACGCGCTGCAAGGCAACCAGGCTCAGTTGGCAACCCGGGGAGATCAGCACACCCCGGATTTCCAATACGCCGCTGAGCGCGTGGGCGGAAAACACGGCCGTCGCCGCCCAAGCCAACACAAACGCTTTGACTGAGCCAAGTCCGATGCTGAAGTGGTTCATGGGCGCTCCCTGCGGTGTCAATCGGTCTTTTCAATACCTCTGATAAAGGCATTGAATCGAAACCTGACAGGGGGCGCAAGAAATGCAAAAGCATTAACCTGGCGGCCAAAGTATCAAACGAATGAAGGTGTGAAGCGCTCCTGGTGTGGGTTAATGGGTATTTTTTGTTTCAACAGCTGCTTCTCTCGGCGCCCCGGGTGGGGGCATTCGGGGATGCGTAAATGTGATTTTTTGTCACAAATTGTTGCGCCGCGGCAACTGTTGCGGGGGGGCTCATTTCACGTTCACCACAAACGGCAGCATCACTGACACATTGCCATCGCTGACATCGGAGGTGCGCGGGTTGCCAAGGCTGGCCAGCGTTTCGGGCAAATAGCGCGCCGCCACATAGCGAACACCCAGGGTCAAAGCACTGGTGATCTGCACGCTGCCGTCTTTTGGCGCTGACAAGGCTTGGTTGAGCGGTCTGGGCCGACTCAGGTCGAGCGGCACAAATGTGCCCTGATCACGATCGACCAGGCCGATTTGTATCAACACATTTTGGGCAGGCCGATTGGTGGCGGTGTTGCGCAACAAACCCGATTGCCCAACCACGGCGGCCATGTCGCTGTCAAACACCAACTGTGGCGTGGTGATGGGATCGCTCAGGCCGCAATCGCGGGCAGAACGGACAAATTCCAGCCGCAACAAGGTGATTGGGCCCAACAGGTTGTCCATCAGGTTGGTGGTCAACAAACCTGGCAAGCCCACCACCCGTGAGGCCAGCCCATTGCCCAAGGGTGAAATTTGGCAAGTGCTGTTCAACACCTGGCCACGCACGATGAGCACGGCGTCCGGGGTCAGCAAGGCATTGGTGCTTTGGGCATGGGCGGCGCTCATCAGGCAGATGGCGCAACCCACACCCAAAGCGGCGGCGACGGCCCAGTTTGGTTTGCGGTCGCTCATGCCCCATCAGTTGTACAAAATGTACAACGGGATAGCAGCTGAATACGCACCAACTGTGGGCGCAGCCGCACTGGTGGTGACAAATTGCGCCCCGATGTACAGTGGAGCGTTCATGAGCACATTGGTGCTATTGACCTTGGTGGCATTGGTCAAGTCAGTGAACGCAACGAGGTTCAGGCGACTGGAGGCAGTGGTGTTGGTACCGCCAAACAAGGCCGCACCAGCGTTGGTTCCGCCTGAGGCCAACAAGCTGTTGACCACCGCGGTATCGCTACCCGCAGGGGTGATTTGTGCGCTCGTCAAGTTCAACATCAAGTTCCAGGTGGAGCCTGAGGTGCAAGGCCCAGTGTCGGCTGCATTTCTCAAATCAAACTGCGCCACTGTTTTGGCTCCAATGAGAGTGTTGGCTGCGGTGGCGGTGGAGGTTTGTGTGCCCATGTTGATGGTGCGGGTGGCCGGCGAAGCCGAGCTACTGTTGCTGGCGTTCGAACCAATGGTGATTTTCAAGGCACAGGTGGAAGAGGTCACCTGGCCACTGATGACGAGCGTGGCATCTTGGGCCATGGCGGGCTTGAGCAAGCCCATGGTGGCGCTCAAGGCCGCCAAGCTGGCAAGGGTTTTGTGAATGTTTTTCATGGTTAAAAATTCCTAGGGTTGCTCAGCGCCAGAGCAACATGGCCTTTGGGTGGATCAGTCGTATAAAACGATCAAGGGAATCGAGGCGGTAAACTGGCCTACCGTGGGTGCGCTAGAGCTGGTGGTGACAAATTGCGCCCCGATGTACAAGGGGACGGTGGAGTTCTGATTGCTCGTTACAACTTTGGTGGCGTTGCCATAGTCTTTGAAAGAGATGAGATTCAAGCGGGTGGTGGGGTCGGTAGCGGTGCCACCGAACAAAGCCACTCCCAGGTTTGTGCCACCGCTTGCGCTCGATATGCTGTTCACAATGGCTTTGTCCGAGCCTGCAGAGGCGATTTGTGCGTCCGTCAAGTTCAGGGCGATGTTCCATAGGCCAGAGAAGGTTAAACATGCAAGACCTGCGGCGTTGGTCAACTCAAACTTCACGGTGGATTTACTGCCCACGGTTGTGTTGGCCGTGTTAGGGACTGAGGTGTAAGTTTGTGTGCCCAGGTTCATGGTGCGGGTGGCGTTTGCACCAGAAGCGCCGTTGACGACATCTGTGCCAGCGGTCATTTTCAAATTGCAGGTTGAATTGGTCAGCTGACCGGTCACGTTGAGCGTGGCATCCTGGGCTGGGGCCAGGTTAGAGAAACCCAAGCCCATGGCGAGGGTGGCGATGGCCAGGGCCATCGGTTTGAAACGGGTTGAAAAAGTCATGAAAAGCTCCTGAAAGTCAAGTTGAATGGATTCATCTTAAGTACCAAAGAATTACTTTTGATGTGGGCGCATGTTATCAAATTCGGCAATTGATAAACTTAAAGAACTATTTTTTTGCATAAAATATCCTAAAAATTAACTATATTGTTGTTTTTTTACCTAAAAAGTACTCAAAAATACGTGTATCCACGTATTTCTCGCCCAGGCCCCACAATGGCGGACATGCTGATTCACCCTCAATTTGACCCTGTGGCCTTGCAGATCGGGCCAGTGGCCGTGCACTGGTATGGCCTGACCTACCTGGTTGCTTTTGCCTTGTTTGTGCTTTTGGCGCGATGGCGTTTGGCACACCCCGATGTGGCCCGCTTGGGTTCGGCTTGGCGTGCGCAAACCATTGACGACTTGTTGTTCTACGGCGTGTTGGGCGTCATCTTGGGAGGGCGCTTGGGTTATTGCTTGTTCTACAAACCTGTGTATTACGCCGCGCACCCGTTGGAAGTGCTGTTTGTGTGGCAAGGCGGCATGAGCTTTCATGGTGGCATGTTGGGTGTGATCGCCGCGATGGCGCTGTTTGCCCGGCGCATGCAATTGCCTTGGTTGGTGGTGACCGATTTCATTGCGCCCTGCGTGCCCACGGGCTTGGCCGCTGGGCGGGTGGGCAACTTCATCAATGGGGAGTTGTGGGGCCGCTTGGCCGATCCGACATTGCCATGGGCCATGGTGTTTCCCCAAAGCGGGCAGGCTGTGGCGCGCCACCCCTCGCAGATCTACCAGTTGTTGCTGGAGGGTTTGTTGTTGTTTGCCCTGCTGTGGTGGTATGCGCGCAAGAGCCGACCGGTGGGCGCGGTGTCCGGGGCGTTTTTGCTCGGATATGGGGTTTTCCGGTTTGTCGCAGAGTATTTTCGCGAGCCCGACGCACACTTGGGTTTGCTCTGGTGGGGGTGGAGCATGGGCCAATGGTTGTGCGTACCCATGGTGGCTCTGGGTCTGATTTTGTGGGGCTGGGCATCGAGGGCAAAATAGTCTCCTACCAAAAAAGGAGACATGCATGGTGAACTCACTCGATCGCCGACAGTGGCTGAAATGGGGTGTTGGCTCGGTGGCCGCTGCGCACCTGGGTTTGCAGGCCGAATCGGCTTGGCCGCAAAAACCGCTGACGGTGGTGGTCCCTTTCCCAGCGGGTGGCGGCACCGACGCGTTTGCGCGCCCATTTGCCGCCCAATTTGCCAAGATGACGGGCAAGCAATTGGTGATCGACAACCGGGGCGGGGCCGGGGGCACATTGGGTGCGGGCATTGCCGCCAAGGCGGCGCCCGATGGCTACTCATTTTTCATGGGGGCGGTGCACCATTCGATTGCACCGGCCATGTACCCCAAACTGGATTACGACCTGGAAAAAGACTTCATTCCCCTGGCCATGATGGCCACGGTCCCTCAGGTGCTGGTGGTCAATCCGAAAAACGTCGCCGGTGACTTCAAGGCTTTTTTGGAGCAGGTTCGCAAAAACCCGGGGCGCTTGAATTACGGCTCGGCCGGGGGCGGCACCTCGCACCATTTGGCGGGAGAGTTGTTCAAGCTGCAAACCCAAACCTTCATCACCCACATTCCTTACCGCGGTGCTGGCCCAGCATTGCAAGACCTGATGGCGGGCAATGTGGACATGATGTTCGATGGCCTGGGTTCGTCAGCGGCCCACATCAGGGGCGGGCGCATCAAGGCGCTGATGGTGTCCGGGGCCAAACGCAATCCGGCTTTCCCCGATGTGCCCTGCGCGGCCGAGTTGGGCCTGCCCGACTACACCGTGAGCACCTGGTATGGCATGTGGGCCCCCAAGGGCACACCGGCCGAAGCACAAGCAGGCTTTTTGGAATGGAGCCAAAAAATTGCCCAATCGCCCGAGGTGAAAACCGCGTGGGCGGGCAATGGGGCCGAGTACCCGAATCTCACTGGCGCGCAGTTTGGCGCTTTCATCGCCGCCGAGATCAAGCGTTGGGCGCTGGTGGTGAAAGCCTCCGGGGCCAAGCTCGAATGAGCGGGGCTGTTGCATGGGCCCTGGCCCATCGAGGTTGTTGATCACCATGAACCACAATTTGTTTGTTGCCTTGCGCGCAGCCTTTCCGGCCGATTTGAAGGCCACCGCGGTCGAGACCGACCACGGTTTGCACTACAGCTGGCAAGACCTGGAGCGCGCCAGCGCGATGCTGGCCAATTTGCTTGCAGACCTGGATTTGCCACCGCGCTCACGGGTGGCGGTGCAGGTGGAGAAGTCGGTCGAGGCGATGCTGCTGTATCTGGCCACCTTGCGCGCAGGCCATGTGTTTTTGCCCCTCAACACCGCCTACCAAAGTGCCGAGGTGGCCTACTTCATGGGCAATGCCGAACCGGCCGTGGTGGTGTGCACCGGCAAAAACTTTGGCTGGGTCAGCAAGCTGGCCTTTCAAGCGGGCACGCGCCATGTGTTCACCCTGAATGACGACCGCACCGGCAGTTTGCTCGAGCGCGCCGCCCACCACAGCGATCGCCACACACCGGCCACCTGCGGCCCGGATGATCTGGCCGCCATCCTCTACACCAGTGGCACCACCGGGCGCAGCAAAGGGGCCATGCTCACCCACCACAATTTGCTCAGCAATGCGCGCACCTTGAAAGACTATTGGGCTTGGGTGCCGGGCGATGTGCTGATCCATGCGTTGCCGATTTTTCATGTGCATGGTTTGTTTGTGGCTTTGCACGGCGCTTTGCTCAATGGCAGCCCCATGCTGTGGCACGCCAAGTTCGATCCCAAGCGGGTGATTGCGGACATGGCGCGCGCCAGCGTGTTCATGGGTGTGCCCACTTTGTATGTGCGCATGCTGGCCGAACCCACGCTCAACCGCGCCGCCGCATCGCGCATGCGCTTGTTCATCGCTGGCTCTGCGCCGTTGCTGGTCGAGACTTTCAAGGAGTGGCAAGAACGCACCGGCCACACGATTTTGGAGCGCTACGGCATGAGCGAGACGGCCATGCTCACCTCCAACCCCTGTGTGCCCGACCCACGCTTTGGCGGGCAAAGCGAGCGCCGTGGCGGCACCGTGGGTTTTCCGCTGCCGGGCGTGAGCCTGCGGGTGCAAGACGATGCCGGCCACACCCTGGGGGTGGACGAGGTGGGCGGGATACAGGTCAAGGGGCCCAATGTGTTCCAGGCTTACTGGCGCATGCCCGAGAAAACCGCTGAGGAATTCACCGCCGACGGGTTTTTCAAAACCGGTGACGTGGGTGCGGTGGATGCGCGGGGTTATGTGCGCATCGTGGGCCGCAGCAAAGACCTGATCATCAGCGGCGGCTACAACGTCTATCCGGCCGAGGTGGAGGGCTTTATCAACGAGTTGCCCGGCGTCGCCGAGAGCGCCTTGGTGGGTGTGCCGCACCCCGACTTTGGCGAGGTGGGCGTGGCGGTGGTGATTGCCAAGCCCGGTGCGGTGGTGCAAGCCGATGCGGTGCTGTCGGCCCTCAAGGCCAGCTTGGCCAACTTCAAGGTGCCCAAGCACTGCGAGGTGGTGGCCGAGTTGCCGCGCAACACCATGGGCAAGGTGCAAAAAAACCTGCTGCGCGAGCAGTACCAAAACCTGTTTGTGACGGCCTGAGTGGCGAGGGCGGACCTGCAGGGCTGTAACGCCCTCAGTGCCCCGCCAGGGCCAAGGCCAGCGGCAGGCTGGCCATGCCCAGCAAGGTCGACAGGGTGACCAAGCCCGCCACAAACGCGCCGTTGTGGCCCATGCGCGCGGCCAGCACATAAGCGCTGGAGGCGGTGGGCAGGCCAGAGAAGGCCATCAGCACCAGCGCTTGGGTGCTGTCGAACGAACCCATGCGCACAATCACCCATGCCGCCAAGGGCATCATCAGGTGCTTGATCAGCAACAAGCCCAGGCTCAGGCGTGGTGCCAGCTTGAGCGACCCCAATTGCAGGCCTGCACCAGCGGCCATCAGGCCCAAGGCAATGGATGCCGAGCCAATGCGCCCTGCAGTGGCCAGCATCCACTCGGGCAGGCCCAGGCCCAGCAAGTTGACCAGCAAGGCGCTCAAGGTGGCCACCAACAAGGGGTTGCGCGTCAATTCGCCCATGAATCGGCGCGAACCCCCGCCCACCATGGGCCAGACCGCAGCCATGTTCAAGATGGGCACGCACACCCCAATGAGCACCGAAATCCATTGCAGGCCTTGCGCCCCCGACAGGCGCTCGGCCAGTGCCAGGCCTATGAAGGAGTTGAAGCGAAATGCCACTTGCGCGCCGCCTGCATGCAGTTGGCGGTCGATACCCGCCATACCGGGCAGGTGCGGCAAGCTGTAGGACAAGCCCACACCGATCAAGCCCAGGGCCACGCCCGCGGCCATCAGGCCCGAGGTGGCCGCCACATCCAGCGGGTGGCGCACCATCGATTGAAACAACAGCACCGGGAATAAAAAGTAATACACCAAGCCCTCCACCTGGGTCCAGACGCTGCGGTTCAAGGCGGTGTAACGGCACACCAGGTAGCCGCACAAAATCAGCAAAAAGTCGGGTAACAACAGTTGGGCGGCGTTCATGCAATGGGCAACATCATTCAGTGAAATTGCTGATGTGAGGGTGTACGCGACCCCACCTAGAATCTCGGTTTTTGGTGAACCATCATAGGGGACAACTGCATGATCAATCGTCGACGTTGGCTGAGCGCTTGCGCGCTGGCCGTGACCACCTCTGGCGCTGTGGCCCAAGGGGCTTATCCCAACAAGCCCATCAAATTGCAAGTGCCGTTTGCGCCGGGTGGCACCACCGACATCATCGCGCGGGTGATCGCCGAACCACTGGGCAAGGCCCTGGGTCAAACCGTGGTGGTCGAGAACAAGGCCGGCGGCGGCGGTGTGGTCGGTGCCTTGGAGACGGCCAAGGCCGCTCCCGATGGCTACAGCCTGGGCATGGCCACGGTGTCGACCACGGCGGCCAACCCAGCGATCAACCCCAAGATTCCCTACAACGCGATGACCGACTTCACCCCCATCATCAACATTGCGGCCACGCCCAATGTGATCGCGGTGCATCCCTCGTTTCCGGCGCGCGACTACAAGGCTTTTGTCGCCGAGGTTCAGCGCAATCCGGGCAAGTACTCTTATTCATCGTCGGGCACGGGCGGCATTGGCCACTTGCAAACCGAGTTGTACAAAAGCCTGTCAAAAACCTTCATCACCCACATCCCTTACCGGGGTGCGGGCCCCGCCCTCAACGACACGGTGGCCGGCCAGGTGCCCATGATTTTTGACAACCTGCCATCGGCCCTGCCCTTCATCAAGGACAACCGCCTGGTGCCCATCGTGGTGGCCGCGCCCCAGCGCTTGGCGGTGTTGCCCCAAGTCCCGACCTTCAAGGAGGTGGGCTTGGAGCCGGTCAACCGCATGGCTTACTACGGCATCTATGGGCCCAAAGGCTTGCCCAAGGAGATTGTGGACAAAATCAACACCGGTGTGCGCAAGGCCCTGGATGACCCATCGGTGCGCAAACGCATCGAGGACACCGGCTCGCTGATCATTGGCAACACCCCAGAGCAGTTTGCCGCGCAAATGAAGGCCGAGTTAGAGGTCTACAAAAAGGTGGTGGACCAGCAAAAACTCAGTCTGGACTGATCCGCCCGCGCCGTGCTGAGCCGCTGAGCGCATGGGCCACGTCGGCAATGCCAACGCCGAGCGCATCGACGCGTTTGCCGATGCCTTGTGGTTGGAGTCGGGTTTGTCGGCCAACACCTTGGCCGCTTACCGGCGCGATTTGGCTTTGTTGGCGCAGTGGTTGCAACCCCAGGGCTTGGACCTGATGGGGGTGCAAGAGACCCATTTACAGGCCTACTTTGCCCACCGCCATGCGCACTCCCGTGCCAGCACCGCCAACCGGCGCTTGACGGTCTTCAAGCGCTTTTACCGCTGGTGCATGCGCGAGAACCTCTGCCCACATGACCCCACCTTGCGCTTGTTGTCGGCCAAGCAAACCCAACGCCTGCCCAAGGCCATGAGCGAGGCACAGGTGGAAGCCTTGCTGGCCGCGCCCGATGTGGACACCGATTTGGGATTGCGCGACCGGGCCATGCTGGAGTTGATGTATGCCAGCGGCTTGCGCGTGAGCGAGTTGGTGGGTTTGCAACTGCACCATGTGGGCCTGAGTGAAGGGGTGCTCAAGGTGCTGGGCAAAGGCAACAAAGAGCGCCTGGTGCCGTTTGGGGAAATCGCCCGTGAGTGGCTCAACCGCTACATGACCCGTGCGCGTGGGGCATTGCTGCGCGGGGCATCCACCCATGCGGTGTTTGTGACGGCGCGCGGTGCAAGAGCGGGCGGGGCGATGACGCGCACCATGTTTTGGTATGTGGTCAAAAAATACGCGCTGCTGGCCGGCATCACCTCGGCCCTTTCGCCCCATACCTTGCGCCATGCCTTTGCCACCCATTTGCTCAACCACGGTGCCGACTTGCGTGCGGTGCAAATGCTGTTGGGCCATGCCGATATTTCCACCACCACCATCTACACCCATGTGGCGCGTGAGCGGCTCAAAAGCCTGCATGCGCAGCACCATCCCAGGGGGTGAGTTGGCCAATGCCTCAGTGCTTGGCGGTGGAGTACGGGCCCGCTTGCAAGGCCGCCAATTCGGGCTCGCTGAAACCAGCCTTGCGCCGCGCCGCATGGTTGAACGGTGGTTTGGGCTGCGGTGCATCGTGCACGGCCACCAATTCGGGGTAGTGGTTTTCGGGGTCCAGGCCGCGTTGGGCGCACAGCCAGCGGTACCAGTGGTTGCCAATGGCCACATGGCCGACCTCGTCGTGCAAGATGATGTCGAGCAAACCGATCACGGCCCTGGCCTCGGGCGTGTTGGCGCGTTGCAATTTGGCCTGGATGATGGGGGTGGCATCCAAGCCCCTGGCTTCCAGGGTGCGTGGCACCAGGGCCATGCGCGCCAGCACATCGCCTGCGGTTTTTTCGCACATGGCCCACAAGCCATCGTGGGCATCGAAGTCGCCATAGCGGTGGCCGTGGGCCAGCAAGTGGTCCTGCAACAGGCCAAAGTGGGTGGCCTCTTCTTGCGCCACCCGCAGCCAGTCGCGGTAATAGGCTTGGGGCATGCCGGCAAAACGCCATACCGCGTCCAAGGCCAGGTTGATGGCATTGAATTCGATGTGGCAGACCGCATGCACCATGGCCGCCAAGCCGGTGGCGGTGAAGACCGACCGCGCGGGCACCGCTTTGGCCGATCGAAGGCGGGGCCGATCGGGCCGACCGGGCAGGCTTTGCCGGGGCGAGGGTGACAGGCTGGCCTGGGGCTGCAAGTCCCAATGGTTCATCCCTTGCCAAAGTTGCTGCACCGCTGTGCACTTGGCCGCAGGCTCGCGCAGGCACAAGGCGTCCAGGGCGAGTTGTCTGCATTCCATCCCTACAATTGTAGGAACATCTGTTTTTTGAGATTGCGCGCCATGGCCATTTACCAACTTGATGCCGACAGCCCGGACATCCACCCGAGTGCCTGGGTGGCCGATGATGCCCAGGTGATGGGCCGTGTCAAGCTGGCCGCCGAGAGCAGCGTGTGGTTTGGCGCGGTGATCCGCGGCGACACGGCCGATATTTCGGTGGGCGAGGGAAGCAACATCCAAGACGGCAGCGTGTTGCACGCCGATGTGGGCATGCCGCTGACCATTGGCCGTCACGTCACCGTGGGCCACCAGGTGATGCTGCACGGTTGTACCTTGGGCGATGAATGTTTGATCGGCATTGGTTCGGTGGTGCTCAATGGCGCAAAAATTGGCCCCCACTGCCTGGTGGGTGCGCGCTCATTGGTCACCGAGGGCAAAGAGTTTCCAGCGGGCAGTTTGATCATGGGCAGCCCGGCCAAGGTGGTGCGCCAACTCACGCCCGAGCAAATCGAGGGCTTGCGCCAATCGGCCCGAGGTTATGTGAACAACGCCAAGCGCTTCAAAGCCGGCTTGACCCAAATAGCCTGATGTCTGAGCTGCACAAATTTGTGTTCGAGGGCCTGCCCGTGCGCGGCATGCTGGTGCGCCTGACCGATGTGTGGCAAGAAATTTTGCGCCGCCGTGCCAACAACTTGCAAAGCGGGGCCTATCCTGCCCCGGTGCGGCATTTGCTTGGTGAGATGACGGCGGCTGCGGCTTTGATGCAGTCCAACATCAAGTTCAATGGTGCCTTGGTGTTGCAAATCTTGGGAGATGGGCCGGTGAAGCTGGCGGTGGTGGAGGTGCAGTCGGACTTGAGTTTGCGCGCCACCGCCACTTTGCGCGGCGAGGTGGCCGATGGCGCGGGCCTGACCCAAATGCTGAACCAAAACAACGCGGCGCGCTGCGCCATCACCCTGGACCCCAAAGACAAGTTGCCCGGTCAGCAGCCCTACCAGGGCGTGGTGCCTTTGTTTGACGATCAACGCCGACCGCTGGAGCGTTTGAGCGATGTGTTGGCCCACTACATGCTGCAAAGCGAGCAACTCGACACCATGCTGGTGCTGGCGGCCAATGACGAGTTGGCCGCTGGTTTGCTGATCCAGCGTTTACCGGTGCAGGGATTGGGCAATTTATCGGCCAAGGCCAGTGCGGCCGACGAGGACGAAATTGGCCGCAATGAGGACTATCGGCGCATAGCCATGCTGGTCGAAACCTTGCAAAGCCAAGAGCTGTTGACCTTGGATGTGGACACTTTGCTGCGGCGGCTTTTTTGGCAAGAAGATGTGCGCCGCTTTGACCCTTTGGTGCCGCGCTTTGCCTGCTCATGCCACCGCGAGCGGGTCAGCCAAATGATCCGCAGTTTGGGGGCAGAGGAAGCGGCCAGCATCGTCGCCGAGCAAGGGCAGATTGAAGTGGGCTGTGAGTTTTGCGGCCAGCAGTACCGTTACGACGCAGTGGACGCAGCCCAGTTGTTTGTCGATGGTCCACAACTTGGTGGCCACACCCCTGGGCCCTCGGTCTTGCACTGAGGTTTCAGCCCAAGCCTTTGAGTTGACTGAATAATCGGTGTTCGCAGGCAGGGTCGGCGCAGCGCTCGCAGGGGCCGCGCCAACGCGGCGTTTGCTCGGGCCTGGCTTGCAGGCCGGGCAGGCCTTTTAAGCGCTCGTGGCGCGCCAGCGCATGGCTGGCTTGGACCATCAAGTCTGCGCCTTGGCCGTACAGCACCTGATAGCCCCAATGGCGCTGTTGCAAGCCCTCGCGCCAGGCTTGCACGCTTGCGCTGTCACCTTCGCCCAACAACAAGACCCAAGGTTTGGGCCAATCGCTGGCCAGGTGAGCGGGTGTGGTGGCCATGTGCAAGCGGGGTGGGGGCAGGGCTTGGGCCAGGATGGGTGCCAAGTGATCGTGCAGCATTTGCAAGTGGGTGGCCTGCCAGCCAGCCAGCACGATGCACCAAGGGGCCATGCTCATGCCAAGGCTGCAGGCCTATTTGGCGATTTGCACAAAGATTTCGTTGGGCTTGACCATGCCGATTTCTTTGCGCGCTTGCTCTTCCACCATTTCCAGGCCTTCGCGCAGGTCGCGCAATTCATTGCCCAATTGCTCATTGGCGCGCTGGGCCAGCGCATTGCGCTGCTTTTGCGCTTGCAACTGCTGGCCCAGTTGCCACACCGTTGGCAAGCTGCCCCGCCCCAGCCACAACTGGGCTTGCAAGATCAGCAACAAGCCAATCAGGATCAGGGGCAGGGGTCGGCGCATGCGGTTGCGGCTGTCGCTCAGCGCAGGTTGTAGAAGGCGGCACGGCCTGGGTAGGTGACCACTTCGCCCATGTCTTCTTCGATGCGCAGCAACTGGTTGTACTTGGCCAGGCGGTCGCTGCGGCTCAAAGAGCCGGTTTTGATTTGCCCGGCATTGGTGCCCACGGCGATATCGGCGATGGTGGTGTCTTCGGTCTCGCCCGAGCGGTGGCTGATGACCGCGGTGTAGCCCGCGCGTTTGGCCATTTCGATGGCGGCGAAGGTCTCGCTCAGGGTGCCGATTTGGTTGATCTTGATCAGGATGGAGTTGGCCACGCCTTTGTCAATGCCTTGTTGCAAAATTTTGGTGTTGGTGACGAACAAATCATCACCGACCAATTGCACCTTTTTGCCCAAGCGTTCGGTGAGGGTTTTCCAGCCGTCCCAATCGCCTTCGGCCATGCCGTCTTCGATGCTGATGATGGGGTATTTGTCGACCCAGGTGGCCAGCATGTCGGTCCATTGGGCCGGGTTCAATTGCAGGCCTTCGCCGCTCAAATGGTACAGGCCATCTTTGTAAAACTCGCTGGCCGCGCAGTCCAGGCCCAGGGCAATTTGCTCGCCTGCGGTGAACCCCGCATTGTCGATGGCTTGCAAAATCATCTCGATGGCCACTTCGTGCTTGTCCACATTCGGGGCAAAGCCGCCTTCGTCACCCACAGCCACGCTCATGCCTTTGTCGTGCATGGTTTTTTTCAGCGCATGAAACACCTCGGCGCCATAGCGCAGGGCCTCGCGAAAACTCGGCGCACCCACCGGGATGATCATGAACTCTTGCAAGTCCAAGTTGTTGTTGGCATGCGCCCCGCCGTTGATCACATTCATCATGGGAACGGGCATTTGCATGCCACCCATGCCGCCAAAGTAGCGGTACAAGGGCAAACCGGCTTCTTCGGCTGCGGCGCGGGCCACCGCCATTGAGACAGCCAACATGGCATTGGCCCCCAGGCGACCCTTGTTGTCGGTGCCGTCCAGGTCGATCAGGGTTTTGTCCAAAAAGGCCTGCTCGCTCGCGTCCAAACCCAAAACCGCTTCAGCGATGTCGGTGTTGATGTGTTCGACGGCTTTGAGCACGCCCTTGCCCAGGTACCGCTTGGGGTCGCCGTCGCGCAACTCGATGGCTTCGCGGCTGCCGGTGGATGCGCCCGATGGAACGGCGGCACGGCCCATGATGCCACTCTCCAACAACACATCGCATTCCACCGTGGGGTTGCCTCGGCTGTCAAGCACTTCGCGCCCGACGATGTCCACTATTGCACTCATGTCACTTGTTCCCTTGGTTTCAAATAAGAATTCGGATCAAACAGAAAAATGGTCTTCCAAATAAGGGCCGCGCTTGGTCACCGCGTCCAACGCCAGCAAGCTCTCGAGCAGCGCGCGCATGTGCTTGAGCGGCACCGCGTTGGGCCCATCGCTCAAGGCCTGGGCCGGGTTGGGATGGGTTTCCATGAACAGGCCGGCCACACCCACGGCCACCGCAGCGCGGGCCAGCACCGGCACCATGTCGCGCTGACCGCCGCTGCTGGTGCCATTGCCGCCGGGAAATTGCACCGAGTGGGTGGCATCAAACACCACGGGCGCTTGGGTTTGGCGCATGATGGCCAGCGCGCGCATGTCGCTGACCAGGTTGTTGTAGCCAAAACTGGCCCCGCGCTCACAGGCCATGAAGCGGTCTTCACCCAAGCCGGCCGCACGCGCTGCGGCACGGGCCTTGTCGATCACATGGACCATGTCGTGGGGGGCCAAAAATTGCCCTTTTTTGATGTTGACCGGCTTGCCCGACTGGGCCACGGCATGGATGAAATCGGTTTGGCGACACAAAAATGCCGGGGTTTGCAGCACATCGACCACGCTGGCCACGCGGTCAATGTCGGCTTCGTTGTGGACATCGGTGAGGATGGGCAGGCCCAAGCGGTGCTTGACCTTGGCCAAAATCTCCAGGCCTTGCTCCATGCCAGGGCCTCGATAGCTGTTGCCGCTGGAGCGGTTGGCTTTGTCGTAGCTGCTTTTGAAGATGAATGGGATGCCCAGGGCCGTGGTGATTTCTTGCAAATGGCCGGCGGTGTCCATTTGAAGTTGCTCTGACTCGACGACGCAAGGGCCTGCGATCAGAAAAAACGGGCGTTGTTGGCCGACATCGAATCCGCACAATTGCATGGGATGCCTTGGCTCAGAGATGGCTGGGACGCAGCATCAAGCCACGGCCTTGAGGTTGTTGCGCCCGCGGCCCAGGGCCGCCCGCACATAGGCGTTGAACAAGGGGTGTCCGTCCCAGGGAGTGGACTTGAATTCGGGGTGGAATTGCACCCCCATGTACCAGGGGTGTACGCTGGTGGGCAGTTCGACGATTTCGGTCAGTTGCTCGCGCTGGGTCAGTGCAGAGATGACCAAACCGGCCGCGCGCAAGCGGTCCAGGTAGTGGACATTGGCCTCGTAGCGGTGGCGGTGGCGCTCGGTGACTACATCGCCAAAAATTTGATGGGCCAAGGTGCCGGTTTTGACATCTGAGCTTTGCGCACCGAGCCGCATGGTGCCACCCAGATCGGATTGGGCGTCGCGCTTTTTGATGCTGCCATCGGCATCTTTCCATTCGTTGATCAGGGCGATCACCGGGTGCGGCGTGTCGGGCTCAAATTCGGTGCTGTTGGCCGCGTCCAAATGGGCCACGTTGCGGGCATATTCGATGGTGGCCACTTGCATGCCCAGGCAAATGCCCAGATAAGGGATGCCTTGTTCGCGGGCAAAGCGGGCGGCGCAAATTTTGCCTTCAATGCCGCGCTTGCCAAAGCCCCCGGGCACCAGCACCGCGTCGAATTGGCCCAGACGGGAGGCGTTGTCTGGGTTCAGGGTTTCCGAGTCGATGTATTCGATGTGCACGTGGGCGTGGTTGATCAGGCCAGCATGGCGCAAAGCTTCGTTGAGCGATTTGTAGCTGTCAGAGAGGTCGACGTATTTGCCCACCATGGCAATGCTGACCTGGTGCTGAGGATGCTCCACCGCGTAGACCAGATTGTCCCAGCGTTTGAGATCGGCCGGTGCGGTGTGGATGCGCAGCTTGTCGCAGATCAGGGCATCCAGCCCTTGTTCGTGCAGCATGCGCGGCACTTTGTAAATGGTGTCGACATCCCACATGGAGATCACACCCCATTCGGGCACGTTGGAGAACAACGAGATTTTCTCGCGCTCTTCCTGGGGAACTTTTCGATCAGCTCGGCACAGCAGGGCATCGGCTTGGATGCCGATTTCGCGCAGTTTTTGGGCGGTGTGCTGGGTTGGTTTGGTTTTCAGTTCGCCCGCAGCGGCAATCCAGGGCACATAGGTCAGGTGCACAAAGGCAGCGTTGTTTGGGCCGAGCTTGAGACTCATTTGGCGCACCGCTTCCAAAAATGGCAAAGACTCGATGTCGCCCACGGTGCCGCCGATCTCCACGATGGCCACGTCGACCGCATCCGGGGTGCCCATGCCCGCACCCCGGCGCACAAAGTCTTGGATTTCGTTGGTGATGTGGGGGATGACCTGCACGGTTTTGCCCAAGTAGTCGCCACGGCGCTCTTTCTCGAGCACGCTTTTGTAAATTTGGCCAGTGGTGAAGTTGTTGGCGCGCCGCATACGGGTGGTGATGAAGCGTTCGTAATGTCCCAAGTCCAAATCGGTTTCGGCGCCATCGTCGGTGACGAAAACCTCTCCGTGCTGGAACGGAGACATGGTGCCCGGATCGACATTGATGTATGGGTCGAGCTTGATCAAAGTGACTTTGAGGCCTCGCGACTCAAGAATCGCAGCTAAGGAGGCTGAGGCGATTCCCTTACCCAGGGAAGACACCACACCGCCAGTGACGAAGACAAATTGGGTCATGTCAGGTACGGGATGCTGAAGTCCCGGGAGGTGGTAAGCAACGATTATAGGGGGGGCTCTGCTACATTGCGGTCATGGGCATTTTGAATGGGAAAAAATTGGTGCTGGGCCTGAGCGGGGGCATTGCCTGCTACAAGGCGGCGGAGTTGTGCCGCGCTTTGGTCAAGGCCGGTGCCAGCGTGCAGGTGGTGATGACCGAGGCGGCCAGCGCTTTCATCACCCCGGTGACCATGCAGGCCTTGTCGGGCCAAGCGGTGTACCAATCGCAGTGGGATGCGCGGCAAGACAACAACATGGCCCACATCAACCTCACCCGCGGCGCCGATGCCATCTTGGTGGCCCCGGCCAGCGCGGATTTCATGGCGAAATTGCTGCATGGGCGTGCCGACGACTTGCTGAGTCTGGCTTGCTTGGCCAGGCCGATTGAGCGTGTACCTTTGTTGCTGGCCCCAGCCATGAACCGCGAGATGTGGGCCCACCCGGCCACCCAGCGCAATGTGACGGATTTGCGCGCCGATGGCTGCACCGTGTTCGGTGTGGGTCAGGGCGACCAAGCCTGCGGAGAAGTGGGCGATGGCCGCATGCTGGAGGCCCTAGAGTTGTTGCATGCCCTGGAGGCGTTTTTCGCGCCCAAGGTGTTGCTAGGTCGGCGTGTGTTGGTCAATGCAGGGCCCACGTATGAGGCCATAGATCCGGTGCGCGGCATCACCAACCGCTCCAGCGGCAAGATGGGTTTCGCCGTCGCCCGCGCAGCGGCCGATGCGGGTGCGCAAGTGTGTTTGGTGGCCGGGCCCGTGGCCTTGCCCACCCCGCATGGGGTCACGCGCATCGATGTGGTCAGCGCCCAAGAGATGCATGCGGCCGTGTTGGCCCAGGCAGACCATGCCGATGTATTTGTGGCCGCCGCTGCGGTGGCCGATTGGCGGGTGGATCAAGCGGCCGACCAAAAAATCAAGAAACAAGCCCATGCCGCTGCACCGACATGGCGGTTTTTGGAAAACCCAGACATCCTGGCCGAAATAGCGGCCAGCCCACGCGCGCGCAGCGGCGCTTTGTTTTGTGTGGGTTTTGCCGCTGAAAGCGAAAACCTGTTGGCCCATGCCCAGGACAAGCGCGCGCACAAGGGCGTGCCCTTGCTGGTGGGCAACATCGGCCCGGCCACTTTTGGCCAAGATGACAATGCCTTGTTGCTGGTTGATGCGCAGGGACAGCGTGAACTGACCCGGGCCAGCAAGGACGATTTGGCCCGTGAATTGATCCACGACCTGGCCCAACGATTGGGCCCTGTGACACCATGAACATTGATGTGAAAATTTTGGATCCGCGCATGGCCGAACTGCTGCCGGCGTACGCCACCCCCGGCAGTGCGGGCTTGGATCTGCGTGCTTGCTTGGATGCCCCCTTGGCTTTGGCGCCCAATGCCTGGCAATTGGTGCCGACCGGTCTGGCCATCCATTTGGCCGACCCGGCTTATGCGGCGATGATCCTGCCCCGCTCGGGCTTGGGCCACAAACATGGGATTGTGTTGGGCAACCTGGTGGGCCTGATTGACAGCGACTATCAGGGGCCCTTGATGATCAGCGCTTGGAACCGCAGCCCTGAGCCTTATACCTTGGCGCCGATGGAGCGCTTGGCCCAATTGGTCATCGTGCCCGTGATGCAAGCGCGTTTTCGCGTGGTGCCCGACTTCGCGCAGGCCACTCAGCGCGGCGCGGGCGGGTATGGCTCGACCGGAACCGCCTGAACTCAGTGCAAGCTGCCGCCGCCGGGGGCTTGCGGCAAAACCTTGAAAAACCCGGTGCCGGCACTGCCGCGCCCGACCTCGTCGACGCTGGCTTGGCGCACCTGGGCCACCCGCATGTCGATGTACAAGGACAACCCGGCCAGCGGGTGGTTGCCATCGAGCACCACGTGTTCAGGGTACAGATCGGTCACGGTGTAGAACACATCGCTGGGCGCATCGGCGTTGCAACCGACCGGCAGGGCGTGTCCTTCGATGGTCATGCCCACTTCGATCTCGGGTGGAAACAAAGCGCGCGGCTCCAGGAAAATCAGTGTTTCGTCGAAAGGGCCAAAAGCATCTTCGGGTTCAAGGTGCAACTTGAGCTTGTCTCCAGCCCCCAAGCCGATCAGGCCTTGGTCGATCTGGGCCAATAAATCGTTTCCACCCACCAAAAACTCGACTGGTTCGTCCAATTCATCCAGGATTTCGCCCAGAGAGTCTTTCAAAGTCCAGGTCAGCGCGACCACGCAAGGAGGTGTGATTTTCATGCGCTGCATTGTCGCAGTTTGTGCCTGCACCTATCATGGCCGCATGCAAACGACACCAGCCTTGGCCATGCTCGGCGGCCTGACAGCGAGCGACTTCATGCGCCGGTATTGGCAAAAAAAACCTTTTTTGGTGCGACAAGCCTTCCCTGGTTTCAAACCCTTGTTATCACGCAAGCAATTGTTTGACCTGGCGGCCAGCCCGGACGTGGCTTCCCGCTGGGTGCAAGGCCAGGGGCGCCATTGGCAGATGCGACATGGCCCTGTGCAAGCCCGGTCGCGGCCGACTTTTGCGCACCCGCAATGGACGCTGCTGGTGCAAGGGGTGGACATGCATTGCCAAGCAGCGTCCGATTTCTTACAAGCCTTTCTTTTTGTACCCGGTGCGCGGTTGGACGACTTGATGGTCAGTTGGGCCAGCCAAGGGGGCGGGGTGGGACCGCATTTCGACAGTTACGATGTATTTTTGGTGCAAGCCCAAGGGCAGCGGCGCTGGCGTTACGGCGCGCAAAAAGATTTGTCACTGCAGCCAGGCATGCCCTTGAAAATTTTGTCCTCGTTCAAGCCGCGCTGGGATGTGGTGCTCAACCCCGGTGACATGCTCTACCTGCCGCCGCGCTTGGCCCATGAGGGTACGGCAGTGGGTGAGTGCATGACCTATTCGGTGGGTTTTCGGGCCCCATCCTTGGCCGAGTTGGGTCGTGACATATTGCAACGCATGTCAGAACAAGCGGAAGATCTGTTGCCCAAGTGTCTGTATGCCGATCCGCATCAAGCAGCGGTCCAACACCCCGCTTGCATGCCCGATGGCCTGCAGGCGTTTGCGCGCCTGGCGGTGCAGCAGTTGCTGACGCAACCTGAGGCCATGAATCAGGCCCTGGGTGAGGTGATGAGTGAGCCCAAACCCCATGTGTGGTTTGAGCCGCAAAGGCTGCCACGTCGTGCCCGTGGTTGGGTGTTGGATGTGCGCAGCCGAATGTTCTATGACGCCAAGCACATTTATCTCAATGGTGAGAGCTGGCGCGCCAGCGGTGCCGATGCCCGTTTGATGCGGGCCCTGGCCGATCAACGCAGTTTGGATGCTCGCCAGAGCCAATCGGCCAGCGCAGCGGCCAAGGCGCTGCTGCGCCAATGGGCCAAGCAGGGTTGGTGCCACCCCATTTAAGACCTGCAATCACGCACCGCCAAGGGGCATTTCGATGTTTTGCCAGCCATTGGCGGGTTGGAACCAGGGATTTACCCTATAATCATTGGCTGAGTTGAGGAAGTTTATGAGTCCATCGGCTCAGCCACGCGAAGGTGTGGCGGTTCCAACAATGCGTTTTTATCCATCCCTTTAAGGAAAACATCATGAAAAAATCACTCGTTTTGGCCGCTCTGCTGGCTACTGCATTGATCGCTTGCGGTAAAAAAGAAGCCCCTCCCGCTCCCGCCCCCGCGCCCGCACCTGCCGCAGCTCCTGCTGCTGACGCATCTGCGCCTGCCCCTGCCATGGACGCTTCTGCGCCCGCCGCAGCACCTGCTGGTGAGAAGAAGTAATTCGGTTCACCGTCGCCAAAAGGCCACCCTCGGGTGGCTTTTTGCTGGCTGAAACTTTTTGAACAGGCGATCGGCCAGAATTATTTCAATTCGTCGAGCAACAGTTTGGCGATTTTTTGGCTCACCACACTGGACTCATTTTGACCATCCAGGGTCAGAATGGCCACCCGGCTGATGCCATTCGCAGGGTTGCTGATTGCAATCCGGTATTTGACAGGGATGGCCACCTTTTTGGATGAAAACAGGCGGCTCAAGAAGTTGCCTTCTTTTTCGTTGGGTGTGTCCACATAGCGCACAAAATAAGTACCTGTCTTGCGATCACGGTCTTCCACCGTGAATCCCGTGCGGTCCAAAGCCAGACCGACGCGACGCCAGGCGATGTCAAAGCCTTCATTGAGCACCAAGGCGGTTTGGCCGGGCAGGCCTTCGAGCTTGGCCGCCGGCAGGGGCACGTTGGCTGCCACGGCCTGATCGGCTTGTTGGTTGGAGGCGCCCAATTTCAGCATCAAGCGGCGCAAAAATTCGTTTTCCAGACTGGGATCGCTGGCCCGCGGTTGCCACACGGTGCTTTCTTTCATCACACCGGAATACACCTCGACCATGCCCCGGTGACTGATGCGAATTTCAGTCGACTGCGGGGTGATGGGTTCGAGTTGGGTGCGGTACTTGTCGCGTTCACCGGTGGAATACAAGCCATCGACCACTTTGCCCAAAGTGCGGCGAATGAAGTCTTGGGGCAATTTGGCGCGGTTTTCAGCCCATTCGGTTTCCAACAAACCCAAAATTTGGTTCTCTTGGCTGAAGTTAAAACCGCTTTCTCTCCAGAAGTCGCGCACGATGGGGAAGAGTTGGTCCACCGAGCGACCCACCACCAGCCAGCGGTCGCTGCCCACCCGCTCCAATCGCACGTCGCCCACGGCATTGCTGGGGGAGTTGCCCATCTGCGCATTGCGCTTGTTGGCAAATTCGTTGGCACTGACCGCGGTGCCAGGCAAGGCATAGCGCGAATCGCGGTTGATTTGACTCAGGTCTGGGGGGACATCAAGCTTGACATCTTTGGATTGAGATTGGCTTTTGTAGTCCACCTTGGAGTCGGGGATCACGCTGCCACAAGCTGCCAACCAGGCGGCCAGGGCCACGGGGCACAGCCGCAAGGACAACAAGGCAAAAGAGCGCATAAGGTTTTTTTAAGGATGGGTTGGATTCAAGTCAGCAGACCACTGGTTCGCAAAGCAGTTTCCAACACAGGGTGGTATGGGGTTGACAATGGCGTCAGCGGCAAGCGCAACTGGGGCCCACACAGCCCCAGGCGGGCCATGGCCCACTTCAGGGGTATGGGGTTGGCTTCCACGAACAAGTGCTTGTGCAAGGGCATGAGCTTGAATTGAATGTCCATGGCCTTGCGGTGGTCACCCGACATGGCGGCCACACACAACTGGTGCATCAGGGCAGGTGCGATATTGGCCGTGACGCTGATGTTGCCTTGGCCGCCGCACATCATCAGGGCCACAGCAGTGGGGTCGTCGCCCGAGTAAACGGCAAATCCTTCGGGGGCTTCGCGGATCAACCACTGGGCACGTTCAATATTGCCGGTGGCCTCTTTGATGCCCATGATGCCAGGCACTTGGGCCAAACGCATCACGGTGTCGTGCTGCACATCGGCCACTGTGCGACCTGGCACGTTGTACAAGACCATGGGCAGGTCCACCGCTTGGGCGATGGCTTTGAAATGCTGGTACAGGCCTTCTTGGGTAGGCTTGTTGTAATAAGGGACGACTTGCAACTGGCAATCGGCCCCAACCCCCTTGGCAAACCGGGCCAGTTCAATGGCCTCTGAGGTGGAGTTGGCGCCACATCCGGCCATGATGGGAATGCGGCCATTGGACTGCTCGACACAAACGCGAATGATGTCGCAATGCTCATGCACATTGAGCGTGGGCGACTCGCCCGTGGTGCCTACGGCGACCAGGCAGTCCGTACCTTGCTCAATGTGCCAGTCCACCAGACGGCGCAGACCGGGGTAGTCGATGTCGCCGTTGTCAAGCATGGGGGTGGCCAAGGCCACAATGCTGCCAGAGATGCTGATCATGTCCAAGTCAAGGTCACAGAAAAGCAATCATTCTAGCGAGAGCGGGTAACGCACGGGCTTTGGCTGGCTTTCGTCGGGCCGTACCGCCGCAATGCGTTGGACAAATTTTTCTGGCTGGGGATGAAAGCCGTTTTCATAGGCCACGATGTGCAAGTTTTCGCAGCGCTGGAGCAACTCACCATGGCGCAATAAAAAATCAGCCCTTCGAGGGCGGCCCACGGTTTCCTGACCCTGGGCAAAAGTCTCACAAATCAACACGCCCTGCGGCGCCAAGCTGGCCAAAATTTGCGGCCATAAAGGTCGCCACAAGTAGTTGGTGATGACCACAGCCCCAAACACACGACCGGGCCAAGGCCATGTTTGATTTTCCACATCGGCGCATAAAGCTTCACCCCATGCTTGGGCCTGTGCCAAAGCCAGGGGATCGCGGTCCACACCCACGGGACGCCAGGCTTTTTCGGCCAAGTAGCGCATGTGACGGCCATGGCCACAGGCCAGATCCAGCACCTCGGCACCCGGGGCAATCAAGGGGCTCCAGCGCACCACCCATGGGCTGGGTGTTGTGTCGGCGTGAGCGAGATTCAAACCTGGGGTCAGGGACAAAGACATGGACTGCCGTTCACAAGCAGGTCCAGGCTTGCGTGGCCAGCAACCATAAAAAAGCCGGGTCTTGGTACCATCCAAAGACGCTGGCCAAGACCAACGCCACCGCGCCGATTTGGGTGATTTTGACGGCCGTGGCGCTCATCAGGCCACGCCTTGGGGAAGGGGCGTGCGCCCAATCGGTTGTTCATTGACCTGCATGTTGAAAACCGCTGCCATCACGCCCAGCGCGATGGCGATGTACCACACCACGTCGTAGCTGCCCGTGTGGTCATACAACCAACCGCCCAGCCACACACCCAGAAAACTGCCCACCTGGTGACCAAAAAACACCGATCCCCCCAACATGGAAAAGTGCGAGAGGCCAAAAATTTTGGCCACTGTGCCATTGGTGGGTGGAACAGTGGACAGCCACAACAAGCCCATGAAGCAAGCAAACAGATAGACACTCCAGTTGCTCAAAGGGGCCCATAAAAATATGGAGATCACGATCGATCGGGCCAGGTAATTACAGGTGAGCAACTGCCGTCCTGAAAAACGCGAGCCCATCAGTCCCACCGCGTAAGTGCCAAACACATTGAACAGACCAATCAGGGCCAAGGCGTGACCTGCCACCTCCGGGCTCAGGCCCTGGTCTTTGAGGTAGCTGGGCAGGTGCACGCCAATGAACACCACCTGAAAGCCACAGACAAAAAACCCCGCCATCAGCCATTGAAAGCTGCGATAGGCCATGGCCTCGCGCAATGCCTGAACAATGGTTTGATCGCGCTGAGGGGCTTGGCCTTGCGAAAAAGCCGGTTCGCGCAAACCCAGGGACAAGGGCAGCATCAACAAAATCATGGCCGCCAAACCCCACAAGGCCTGTTGCCAACCCAGATGCGTGATCAAAAATCCCTCCAGGGGCATCATCAAAAATTGGCCAAATGAGCCTGCGGCTGCGGTCACCCCCATGGCCCATGATCGTTTATCCACCGGTGAGTTGCGCCCGACGATGCCGTAGACCACGACATAAGTGGTGCCCGCCTGCGCCATGCCGATGAGCAAGCCAGCGCTGAGCAACAGCGACACAGGAGTGGTTGCATTGGCCATGCCCCACAAGCCCAAAGCGTAAAACATGACGCCCATCACGATGACGCGAAATGCGCCAAAACGATCGGCCAACATGCCGGAAAAAATACCTGCCAATCCCCAGGTCAGGTTTTGCACCGCAATGGCCATCGAAAAGTCTTCGCGGCTCCAAGACATGGCCTGGGTCATGGGTTGCAACCACAGGCCAAAGCCATGCCGGATGCCCATGGAAAAGGTCAACAAAACGGCGCTGCAAATGAGCAGTTGGCGCAAATCGAGCATGGGGCGGGGTGCGTTCATGCCTGACACTGTAGCGAATTCTGCGCGCGCACGCCGCCAACGCCCCGCTGAGCCTGCCTACAATCGCCGCCCATGGCCACCAAACAACCCGAATATTCCGAAGGCTCCATCCGGGTTCTCAAAGGACTGGAACCGGTCAAGCAGCGACCGGGCATGTACACCCGGACCGACAACCCGTTGCACATCATCCAAGAGGTGATCGACAACGCCGCCGATGAGGCCTTGGCGGGATTTGGCAAAAAAATCAGCGTCACTTTGTTTGCCGATGGCTCGATCGGCATCGAGGACGATGGCCGCGGCATCCCATTTGGCATGCACCCCGAGGAACAAGCGCCGGTCATCGAGCTGGTGTTCACCCGCTTGCACGCGGGCGGCAAATTTGACAAAGGCCAGGGCGGCGCTTACAGCTTCTCGGGCGGTTTGCACGGTGTGGGCGTGAGCGTGACCAACGCCTTGGCCAAGCGCATGGAAGTCACCTCCTACCGTGAGGGCCAGGTGGCGCACTTGGTGTTTCATGGCGGCGAGGTGACCGAGAAACTCCAGCTGCGCAAGGCCGAGTCGGGCGACCGCCGCCAAGGCACTGTGGTGCGGGTCTGGCCCGACGCCAAGTATTTCGAATCTGCCCAATTGCCCTTGGGCGAACTCGTCCATTTGCTGCGCAGCAAGGCGGTGTTGATGCCGGGTGTGAGCGTCAGCTTGGTGCAGGACAAAGCCAAAGACAGCCAAACCTGGTTGTACAAAGGCGGCCTGCGCGACTATTTGATGCAAACGCTCAGCCAAGACCCGTTCATCCCCTTGTTGGAAGGCGAGGGCTTTGCCGACGGCGGCCACGAGAGTTTTGCCGAGGGCGAGGGCGCGCAGTGGTGCCTGGCCTTCACCGAAGACGGTGCACCCGTGCGCGAGAGTTATGTGAACCTGATCCCCACCAGCGCGGGCGGCACGCATGAAAGCGGCTTGCGCGATGGCTTGTTCAACGCGGTGAAAAGCTTCATCGACCTGCACGCCTTGTTGCCCAAGGGCGTCAAGTTGTTGCCCGAGGACGTGTTTGCCCGCGCCAGTTTCGTGCTCAGTGCCAAGGTGCTGGACCCGCAGTTTCAAGGGCAAATCAAAGAGCGTTTGAATTCCCGCGATGCGGTGCGCTTGGTGTCGAGTTTCGTCAAACCCAGCTTGGACCTGTGGCTCAACGCGCATGTGGACCACGGCAAGAAGCTGGCCGAACTGGTCATCCGCGCCGCGCAATTGCGCCAAAAAGCCGGCCAGAAAGTGGAAAAGCGCAAAGGCTCTGGGGTGGCGGTTTTGCCCGGCAAGCTGACCGATTGCGAAAGTCGTGATTTGGCGCACAACGAGTTGTTCTTGGTCGAGGGCGACAGCGCGGGCGGCAGCGCCAAGATGGGGCGCGACAAAGAAAGCCAAGCCGTGCTGCCCTTGCGCGGCAAGGTGCTCAACACCTGGGAAGTCGAGCGCGACCGTTTGTTTGCCAACAACGAGGTGCACGACATCGCGGTGGCGATTGGCGTGGACCCGCACGGCCCCAACGACACGCCCGACCTGAGCGGCCTGCGCTACGGCAAGGTCTGCATCTTGAGCGACGCCGATGTCGATGGCTCGCACATCCAGGTGTTGTTGCTGACGCTGTTTTTCAGACACTTCCCCAAGCTGATCGAGGCGGGGCATGTGTATGTGGCGCGCCCGCCGCTGTTTCGGGTGGACGTGCCTGCGCGGGGCAAAAAACCAGCGGCGAAGATGTACGCCTTGGACGAGGGAGAACTCACCGCCATCCTCGACAAATGCGCCAAGGACGGTGTGCCGCGTGAGAAGTGCAGCATCAGCCGATTCAAAGGCTTGGGCGAGATGAACGCCGAGCAGCTGTGGGACACCACCTTGAACCCCGACACGCGGCGCTTGCTGCCGGTGCAATTGGGCCCCTTGGACATTCAGGGCACCGAAGCCATCATGACCCAACTCATGGGCAAGGGCGAGGCTTCTGCCCGCCGCGAATTGATGGAGCTGTATGGGGCAGACATTGAAATCGATGTGTGACCTTGGCCAAACACCTCAACCCTTGAAGACATGACAGACCTGATCACCCCCGACACCCCTGAAGCGACATCGCCGCAAGGGGACCACCTGGGCGCTTATGCCCAACGTGCCTACCTCGAATACGCGTTGAGCGTGGTCAAAGGCCGCGCCTTGCCCGATGTCTGCGACGGCCAAAAGCCGGTGCAGCGACGCATTCTCTACGCCATGTCGCGCATGGGCCTGGGCTTTGGCGGGCCCAATGGCGCGGTGGGCGCACGTCCCGTCAAAAGCGCCCGTGTGGTGGGCGATGTGCTGGGTCGTTACCACCCGCATGGCGACAGCGCGGCCTACGACGCGCTGGTGCGCATGGCGCAGGATTTTTCGCAGCGCTACCCGCTGATTGACGGCCAGGGCAACTTTGGTTCGCGCGATGGCGATGGCGCCGCCGCCATGCGTTACACCGAGGCGCGCTTGGCGCGCATCACCAATTTGTTGCTCGATGAAATCGACGAGGGCACGGTGGACTTCCAGCCCAACTATGACGGCTCCACCGAAGAGCCCAAGCAGTTGCCAGCGCGTTTGCCTTTTGCGTTGCTGAATGGCGCCAGCGGCATTGCCGTGGGCATGGCCACCGAAATCCCCAGCCACAACCTGCGCGAAGTGGCCGATGCCTGCGTGGCGCTCATCAAAAACCCCAAGCTCAGCAACGATGAGTTGTTCACGCTCATCCCTGGCCCCGACTTCCCCGGTGGCGGCCAAATCATCAGCAGCGCCGCCGACATCGCGGACGCCTACGCAAGCGGTCGTGGCTCGCTCAAGGTGCGTGCCCGTTGGGTCATCGAAGACCTGGCGCGTGGCCAATGGCAGTTGGTGGTCAACGAATTGCCGCCCAATGTCAGCAGCCAAAAGGTGCTGGAAGAAATTGAAGAGCTCACCAACCCCAAGGTGAAGACCGGCAAGAAAGCGCTCACGCCCGAGCAAACCCAACTCAAGGCCACCATCCTCGCGGTGCTCGATGGGGTGCGCGACGAGTCGAGCAAAGACGCGCCCGTGCGTTTGGTGTTCGAACCCAAAACACGCACCATCGAACAGCAAGAACTCATCACCAGCTTGCTGGCGCACACCAGCCTGGAAAGTTCTTCGTCCATCAACCTGACCATGGTCGGCTTGGACGGCAAGCCTGTGCCCAAAACCTTGCGGCAGATGTTCGAGGAGTGGATCGCGTTTCGCCAAACCACGGTGCAGCGGCGCTCGCAATTTCGCTTGGACAAGGTGCTGGCGCGCATCCACATCTTGGAAGGCCGTCAGTTGGTGTTGCTCAACATCGACGAGGTGATCCGCATCATCCGCCACAGCGACGAACCCAAGCCAGCCCTCATCGAACGCTTCAAGCTGACCGAGCGCCAAGCTGACGACATTTTGGACATCCGCTTGCGCCAGTTGGCGCGTTTGGAAGCCATCAAGATCGAGCAAGAGCTCAAAGAATTGCGCGAAGAGCAGGGCCGACTGGAAGATGTGTTGGGCAGCCCCACCTCGTTGCGCCGCTTGATGGTCAAAGAGATTGAGGCGGACGCCAAAACCTTTGCCGATGCACGTCGCACCCTCATCCAAGCCGAGAAAAAAGCGGTGGCGGAAGTCAAGGTGATCGACGAACCCGTCACCGTGGTGGTGTCGGACAAAGGCTGGGTGCGGGCCCGCACCGGCCATGGGCATGATCCCAGCAGTTTTGCGTTTAAAGCGGGCGACGAGCTCTACGACACCTTCGAATGCCGCACCGTCGATCAACTCATCGCCTTTGGCTCCAACGGGCGGGTGTATTCGGTACCTGTGGCTTCGTTGCCTGGGGGCCGTGGGGATGGCCAGCCGGTCACCACCATGGTCGATGTCGAATCAGGGACGCAGTTGGTGCATTACTTCGCCGGCCCGTCCACCCTCACTTTGTTGCTCAGCAACTCGGGGGGCTATGGCTTTGTGTGTTGCATCGACAACCTCGTTTCGCGCAACAAAGGCGGCAAGGCCTTCATCAACCTGGCCGAGGGGGAAACCCTGTGTGTACCCTCCTTGGTGGGTGGTGGCAATGGTGCCGAGCCTTTGCCCATCGCCACCCATGTGGCCTGTGCTTCAACGGGTGGACGCATCCTCACTTTTGACATGGCCGAACTCAAGGCGATGGAAAAAGGCGGCCGTGGCCTCATGCTGATGGACCTGGAAGCCAAGGACACGCTGGCCGGTGCCGCAGCCTACACCCGCAGCATTTCGCTGCTGGGCAAGGGTCGTGGGGGCAAAAGCCGTGAAGAAACGCTGGAGATCAGAAGCCTGAACAATGCGAAAGCGGCCCGAGGTCGCAAAGGCAAAGTAGCGGACCTGGGATTCAAACCCACCCATGTGTTGCGGGTGCTTTGAAGTGGGCCCAGTGGGCTTTGGCGCAACAAGGTTCAGCCCAATTCGGCGATCAATTCAATTTCCACGCAAGCGCCCATGGGCAATTGGGCCACGCCAAAAGCGCTGCGGGCATGGGCACTGCGCGGGCCAAACACCTGACCGAGCAGTTCGCTGCATCCATTGGTGACCAGGTGTTGTTCGGTGAAGGTGGGGGTGGAGTTGACCAAGCTCAGCACCTTGACGATGCGCTGTACGTCCTCCAAGGTTTTGCCTTGCGACTGGCAGGCCGCTTGCAGGGTGCCCATCAAATCAATGGCCACTGCGCGCGCTGCCGCTTGCCCTGTGGCGGTGTCCGTGTCCAAACCAAGTTGACCCACCCAGGGTTTGCCGTTTTGGCGCGCGATGTGACCGCTTACAAAAACCAAGTTGCCGGTGATCGCAAAGGGCACATAGGCGGCAGCGGGTGTGGCCACCGGGGGCAAGCTGATGTTCAGGGCTTTGAGTTGTTCGGCAATGCGCATGGTTTCTCCGGGGTTCATGGCCCATGGGGCAAGGGCCGCAGTGTAGCGCTGGCGAATCAACGACTGGCATCCAACCGCAGGCACTCAAGAAACGGATGTTTGGTGCCGATACCTCTGTCATGAATACCTGTAAACCCCCTCTTTGGCGTTGTGTCTGGCCCCAGGCCACCACGGTTGGGGCCTTGCTGTGTGGCTTGGTCGGCATGGGCAGCGCCGGCTTGGCCCAGGCCGAATGGGCTGAGTTGGAAAAGACCGAGCAATTCACCCACTTTTTCGATAAAGACTCGGTCAAAGTCGCCCACGTCACGCGTTACGCCTGGACTTTGACCGAATTGCCCGAAGCACTGGGCGCCACGGGGGCACCCGGTGCCGCAAGCGGGCCCAAGGTCAAGTCCACCTTGACCCGTTGGCGGGTGCATTGCGTCTCGGACATGGTGGCCCGGTTGTCCTACAGTGTCTATGAGTTGCCCCAGGGCAAGGGCACCCCACTGTCGAGCCAGGATGAGACCGAATGGCGCGTGCGCGAAACCCCCATCCGGCCAGGTTCTGTCCAAGCTTTGTTGAAAAAAGAAGTTTGTCAGTAATTCAAAAGATGTAAATTCATGCGCTGAGCGGGGCTTCTCCCGCTGTGAGGGCGCATGACCATCCGTCGCAGACCAGACCCCATCACCCCCGCCTGCCTGGCCTGCGTGCTGGCCACTGCTGCACACCTGTGGCATGCACCGTTGTGGCCGTTGTGGGCCTATGGGCTGTGCCTGACACCGACCTTGGCGTGGTTGTGGCCTTGGTTCTTTCATGCAAGACCCCAGGTGTCTAGCGTCTGGTGGCGGGTTTTTTTGCCGGTGCTGGGGGGCGTGTTTGCCTTGGCAGGCCTGCGCGCTGTGTGGCATGACCAACAAATGCTTGAGCCGTCGTTGGAGGGCCGAGATGTGCTGGTGGTGGGCGTGGTCTCTGGCTTGCCACAGCGCACCGAAGACAGCTTGCGCTTTCGCCTGGCCATTGAGTCGGCCCAGTGGCAAGGGCAAAACGTTCGCTTGCCCGCCGAGGTATTGTTGGGTTGGTATGCAGGCCGCTGGGGTGCACAAGAGCATGCCCAAGTGCCGAGGTTGCAAGCCGGCGAGCGGTGGCGCATGGTGGTTCGTTTGAAGCGGCCGCATGGCCAAGTCAATCCGCATGGTTTTGACTTTGAACTGTGGGCCTGGGAGCAGGGCTTGGGGGCAAACGGCTATGTGCGCGCTGGTCGCCATGACCCGCCACCCGAACGCCTGGCCCCGACTGGGCGTTATCCGGTGGCGCAGTGGCGGCAAGCGGTGCGCGAACGCATCCAAATGCGCATCAGTGATTCGCAGTGGGCTGGCTTGATCAGCGCATTGCTCATGGGTGACCAGGCGAGCATCGAGCGGGCCGACTGGGATGTGTTTCGCGCCACCGGCGTGGCCCATTTGGTCAGCATTTCAGGTTTGCACGTGACCTTGTTTGCCTGGTTGTGTGCGGGCTGGGTGGGCTGGGTTTGGCGGCGCACCGATCATTGGGGGCCCTCATGGTGTTTGTGGTGGCCTGCGGACCAGGCTGCGCGTTGCAGCGGTCTGGCTTTGGCCCTGATGTATGCCGTTTTCAGCGGTTGGGGCATACCGGCCCAACGCACGATTTGGATGTTGGCCTTGGTCACCTTGCTCGCGGTCACGGGTCGGCGCTGGCCGTGGCCGCAGGTCTGGTTGGCCGCCTGCGCCTTGGTCTTGCTGTTGGACCCATGGGCCATGTACCAAGCGGGTTTTTGGCTCAGTTTTGTGGCCGTGGGGGTGTTATTTGCCACCGGCGCTGATCCAGCACCGCGCGAATCCGCCCTGGGATGGCCTCAGCGCCTGTGGCTTTTCGGACGCGAGCAATGCTTGATCACCCTGTGCCTGGCTCCTTTGAGCTTGTTGTTGTTTCAACAGGTCTCTGGGGTGGGGTTGCTGGCCAATGCCCTGGCCATTCCTTGGATCACCTTGTGGGTCACACCCTTGTGCCTGCTGGGCGCATTTTTGCCCTGGGCTTGGGATTTGGCGGCTGTGTCCTTGCAGGCTTTGGTGGGAATTCTCCAAGCCATGGCCGCTTGGCCGTGGGGTGTGTGGAGCGCGCCCGCACCGGCGGTGTGGGCCACCGCCGCAGCCACTGTGGGCGCCCTGTGTTTGACCATGCCATGGCCCTGGGTGGTGCGCGCATTTGGTCTGAGCTTGATGGCACCGGCCCTGTTTTGGCGCGTGCCTGCACCAGAACCCAACCAGGTTCAGGTGTGGTTTCCAGACATTGGTCAAGGCCATGCGGTTTTGGTGCGCACCGCCCGGCATGTGCTGTTGTTTGACACGGGCCCGCGTTATTCGCGCGAGACCGATGCGGGCCAGCGGGTGGTGCTGCCCATGTTGCGTGCTTGGGGGCTGCGCTTGGATGCACTTGTGCTGAGCCATTCCGACAGTGACCACATTGGCGGCGCGGCGGCGGTCATGCAGATGCACCCCAGCACGCCTTGGTGGGGTTCATTGCCTGCATCTCACCCCTTGCACCGATGGCGACCCGGCCAGCCTTGCCATGCGGGTGTGGGATGGGAGTGGGATGGGGTTCGGTTTGACTTTTTGCATCCGTTTGCAGCGCAGCACAGCGAACGTGTCAAACCCAACACCATCAGCTGTGTGCTCAGGGTGGCGGCCCAGGGCGGTGTGGTGTTGCTCAGCGGCGACATAGAAGCGGCGCAAGAAAAGAACTTGATCGCGGCCCAAGCGCCAACTGGGGACGGGGCAATTGGCTTGCGCGCCGATGTGCTGTTGGTGCCCCACCATGGCAGCAACACCTCGTCAACCGCAGAATTTTTGGCCGCTGTGTCACCGCGTTGGGCTTGGGTGCAAGCGGGTTACCGCAACCGATACGGCCATCCCACGGCGGATGTGATGGCACGTTACCAGGCCCAAGGCATCAGCGTGGTGGAGAGTGTGCGCTGTGGCGCGGGCATGTGGTCTTCGGCGCAAGCCGATCGTGTGCACTGCGAGCGCCAAGCCCATGCCCGCTATTGGCACCACCGCCTGCCCGGGTGATTCACGGTTTGCTCAGGACCTTGCGGTTTTCTTGCACCCGCCGGGTGATGTGGGCCAGGGCCTCTTCGATTTGGTCAATCAAGATCAGGCACAGATCCCCTGGTGTGAGGCGGTCAATGGCTGCATCGATGGCGGTGAATTCGCCTCGAATTTCCTCGATGTGACTGGTGCGGCGCGCACCGTCCAAGCCTTGGCGAAGCAAGGCCAGCACCTCGCCATCGGCACGGCCGCGTTGGCAGGCATCTTGGAACAACACCACATCGTCAAAGGCTTCGCCGATCAAGCGGGTTTGCTGGCGAATGTCCTCGTCGCGACGGTCGCCTGCGCCACTGATGACCACGCTGCGCCGATTGGCTGGCAAGTTGGTCACCGCCTGCACCAGGGCCTTGATGGCATCAGGGTTGTGGCCATAGTCGGCGATCAAGGTGGCCCCTTTGTAGTCAAACACATTAAAGCGGCCGGGCACGGCCATGGCATCGCTGACAAAAGAGGCCAGACCGCGGGTGATGGTGGCCCAGGGCACACCCGTGGCCCAGGCCGCGGCCACCGAAGCCATGGCGTTTTCAATTTGAAAGCCAATCGCACCCGAGCGAGTCAGTGGAATTTGCGACAAAGGAATGCGCATTTCAAACTTGCCTTCGGCAGCGACCAATTGGTCATCTTCGACAAACAGCACCCGCTTGCCTTGGGCACGGTGGGTGGTGAGGGTGGGTTGGTGCGGGTCCAGGGCAAAAAACGTGACTTGCCCGGGACAACTGCTGGCCATGGCCGCCACCATGGGGTCGGCCGCATTGAGCACGGCCATGCCGCTGGTGGCGACGTTTTGCACGATCATGCGTTTGAGCACCGCCAGGTCTTCCACCGTGGTGATGAAGTTCAGGCCCAAATGGTCGCCCATGCCGATGTTGGTGACCACGGCCACGCTGCAGCGGTCAAAGGCCAAGCCTTCGCGCAGCATGCCTCCGCGCGCGGTTTCAAGCACCGCGGCATCCACATGGGGGTGCATCAGCACATTGCGTGCGCTGCGCGGACCGCTGCAGTCACCGCTGTCAATCTGACGGCCTTGCACATAGACGCCATCGGTGTTGGTCATGCCAACCCGCAAGCCATGGGTGCGCAACAGGTGCGCGGTCAAGCGCACTGTGGTGGTTTTGCCATTGGTGCCGGTGACCGCAATCACCGGGATACGGCCATCTTCACCCGGCGCATACATCATGGACATGATGGCCTTGCCCACGTCCCGACCCTTGCCGTAAGAGGGCTGCAGGTGCATGCGCAGGCCGGGAGCGGCGTTGACCTCAACCACACCACCGCATTGCGCTTCCAAGGGTCGTAAGATGGATTCACAAACCATGTCCACACCACACACATCCAAGCCCACCATTTGGGCTGCAGCGATGGCGCGGGCGGCCACTTCGGGGTGGACGTCGTCGGTCACATCGGTGGCCGTGCCACCGGTTGACAGGTTGGCGTTGTTGCGCAAAATCACCCGCGCTCCTTTGGCGGGGATGGAGTTGGCATGCAGGCCCTGCTCTTTCAGGCGCGCCAGGGCCACTTCGTCAAAACGGATTTTGGTCAGCGATGTGGAGTGACCCTCGCCGCGCCGAGGGTCGGCATTGACCCGCTCGACCAACTCGCTCACCGTGTGATGGCCGTCACCAATCACCAGCGGTGGTTCTCGCCGGGCAGCAGCCACCAATTGGCCCCCCACCACCAGCAAGCGGTAATCGCTGCCAGGTAAAAACCGCTCGACCATGACTTCGTCGCGGAATTTGGCGGCGTTGTGAAAAGCCGCCTCAATGTCTTCTCGGCTGCTGATGTTGACCGTCACGCCTTTGCCTTGGTTGCCGTTGCGGGGCTTGATCACCACAGGGGTACCGATGCGCTGGGCCGCCGCCCACGCATCTGCGGCATCTCTCACCGGGCGACCTTGGGGCACAGGGACTCCAGCGGCATCGAGCAGTTTTTTGGTCAGGTCTTTGTCTTGCGCAATGGACTCGGCAATGGCGCTGCTCCGATCGGTCTCGGCGGCTTGGATGCGGCGCTGTTGGCTGCCCCAACCAAATTGCACCAGGCTGCCTTCGGTCAAACGACGGTAGGGGATGCCGCGCTCCAATGCGGCTTCCACAATGGCACTGGTGGAGGGACCCAAGCGGATGTCTTCGTCCAAGGTCGACAACTGGCTGAGCGCGGCATCGATATCAAAAGCGGTGTTGTTCCAAGCAGCTTGGCACAGTTGCTGGGCCAATTCCAGGGCCAGCCGGCCGACATCCTCTTCGGTGTATTCCACCACCACTTGGTACAGCCCGGCTTCAGGGGTCAAGGTGGTGCGGCTGAAGGTGACAGGGCAGCCGGCTTCGATTTGCATGTGCAAGGTGGCATCTTCGATGGCATGGGCCATGCTCAATACAGCGCCTTGCTGGGTGGTGCGCAACTGTCCCAATCCGGGGAAGAGGTGGCGCAAGCGCTGCTCAAAATCAGGGCTTTGGCGCAAATCACACTCAGGGCCATGGCACTGGACCATGGCTTCAATGGCGGTATGGCGCGTCCACAAGTTGGGGCCGCGCAGGGCGCGGATGCGTGAAATGTCCATCAGGCTTTCATCCTTGCTTTTTCTTGGGATTCAGACTCGCTTTTTTGGCGGAAATTTTTCAAACCTGCCCGGATCAATGTGGGGGTGACCCCCAGGGACCATGCGCAGGCGACGGCCGCCAGCAAGTGGGAGACAGTCATGTCTTGTTGTTTGAGCAGTCGCGCCACCGGTCCAAGCTCGAGGTGCAACAGGGTCGTCTCTTGATCGCCGCGCGCCAAGGTCACATGGCCTTGACGGCAATACACCGAACGACGGCCTTGGCGGCGGTGCGCGCTCAATGTGGGTCCATCGGGGTTGATGCCGTACATCATGACCTCACCGTCGCACAGCTCTTCCAACTCAGCCACTGCGCTGACATCTGCATTGAGCACCGCCACACCTTCGCGCAGTACCACATCGACTTGGGTGCGAACCACCTGGCGCAGGTTGTCGGCATTCATCACATCCAAATCTTGCAAGCCCTCCATCGAAGGCATATCGGTGACCAGGCCCACCTGGCAGCGGTCGTAAGGCAAGCCCTCAAGCAAGATGTGTCGTGGTGAGGTTTCAAACACGGCGGCATCGATGCTGCGGTTGATGAGCAGCCGCTCACCCATGTCAAACCCTCGTGCGTCGTGTGAATGCACCAAGCGCTGATCCATGAACAAACCTTGGCTGCAAGCAATGCCCACCCGACTGCCCGACAGGTGCAGCAACCAAGCCACCAATTGCGCCACCCCGGCCGTGTGGCGTTGTCCGATGATGCCCACGATGGGGATGCGACCGTTCTCATTGGGTGGGAACAAGTGGTCCGCAATCGCAAGGCCGACGGGTCGGGCCTGGCCTGTGGCGGGCTTGAGGTGCATCAAAAGGCCGGGCCCCGCGTTGACCTCTACCACCGCCGCACCTTGCGCATGCAATGGGCGCGAAATGTCTTGGGCTACCAGGTCAATGCCTGCAATGTCCAGGCCCACCACCCGAGCGGCCAGGGTGGCGACCTCCGCCACCTCGGGGTGAACCAGGTCGGTCACATCGTTGCTCATGTTGCCATTGCGCTGCACGATGACGCGCCGACCGGATGCAGGAATGCTGTCGGCATGCAAGCCTTGCCGTTGTAATTCCAGCACCGCATGGGGGTGTTCGTTCAAACGGATGGTGTCCAGCGGAAAGTGCTCCTCTTCACCACGGCGCGGATCGGTGTTGATTTGTTGTTCGATCAATTGGGCCACAGTGGTCATGCCATCGCCAACGATGCATGCGAGTTCACCGCGGGCGGCAGCCACCACTTTGTCGCCCACCACCAGCAAACGGTGTTCTTCGCCGAGCACATGGCGTTCGACAATGACATGGCTGCCCTCGGCATCGGCCACGCGCCACGCGGCTTGGACTTCGGCCTGGGTGTGCAGGTCCAAGGCAACGCCGCGGCCATGGTTGCCATCGCTGGGTTTGATGACCAACGGCAGCCCAATGTCTTGGGCCGCTTCCCAGGCCTGTTCAGGGCTGTCAGCAATTCGGCCCTCGGGGATGGGCACTCCGCACTGGGCCAATAAGCGTTTGGTCAAATCCTTGTCGCTGGAGATGCTCTCGGCCACCGCGCTGGTGCGATCCGTTTCGGCTGTCCAAATGCGGCGCTGGCGCGAGCCATGGCCCAGTTGCACCAAGTTGCCCTCGGTCAGGCGCAGGGCGGGTATACCGCGCTGTGCCGCTGCCTCAACGATGCACGCAGTGCTGGGCCCCAAGCACAAACGATCGGCCATGGCCTTCAGGCCATGCACCGTGGTTGCCACATCAAAAGGGGTATCGTGGATGGCGGCCATGACCAGATCGCGCGCGGCCAATAGGCTGGCATGTGCCACGTCGTACTGGCGCGCCCGCACCACCACCTTGTAGATGCCACGCTGATGGGTTTCACGGGCCTTGCCAAAACCGACTTCCAAGCCGGCCATGGTCTGCAATTCAATGGCCACATGCTCCATGATGTGCCCCACCCAAGTGCCTTGCAACAGACGCTGAAAAAACCCCCCCCGTTGGCCCACGCTGCAGCGGTGCTCAACCATGCCAGGCAACCAAGCCTGCACTCGCTCGTTGAAGCCGGGCAAAGTGTTGGAGGGATGGTCTTCAAGCGGGCCAATGTCGACCCAAGCTTCGATGGCCGCGCGGTAGGTCCACACATTGGGGCCTCGCAGGTGGCGAACACTCAGAATTTGGATGTCTGGAAATGGCATGTGTACTTTGCGATGAATGGAAAGATGCGGATTTACAGACGCAGAGGAACAAGGGTGGCCGTTAGAATGGGGCAGATGTCAGCAGGCTTGAGAAATGAACCCGCTGGTTGGCGCAACAGTCCAGCTCTTTGGTATTCATTGACTGACAAAATTGAAACATGAAGTCCTCTTTCGACCGTATCGCCAAAGCGCCAGCCAACCAGTTATCAAAGTGGGAAGATGCGCAGGTTTTGATGCATGGCTTTGAAAACGCATGGGCGCGCCTGGAAGTTGACTTGAATGCACAATTGTTTTTTCAGCACCAAACCCTGGTCCTGACCGCTTCCGACCTGATCTTGCAAGCACCAGGGCCTGAGGGCGAGAAATGCCTGGCGCGTTGGCCTTTGCGGGCAGGCTTGCGTTTGCTGCACGGCGACCATGCAGGGGCCGGTTCCTTGGAGCTTTTTGACGACCAGGGCCGCTTGGCCCAATGGCGCTTTACCCTGGCCCACAACGCCGACGCATTGCGCTTGCAGTCACAGTTTGAACAGGCCATGGCCGCCTTCAATGCCCCAGGTCAAGCACCGACAACCGGTTCCACACAGCCGATTGCAAGCCCTGAGTCAGACCCCAGCTCTGCAGAGGATGAAGAAGAAGCTGATGGGCCAGCCTCCACCCTGAGCTTGTTGCGCTTGTGGCGGTTTGCCAAGCCCTATCAAGGGCCTTTGTTTTTGGGCTTTTTGCTCACGCTGGCCGCCACCGGTGCCAGCATGGTGCCGCCTTACCTGACCATGCCTTTGATGGATGATGTCTTGGTCCCATTTCAAAATGGCAAAAATATAGAGCCCGGCATCGTGCCTTGGTACATGGCCGGACTGTTGGCCGCAGCTTTATTGGCATGGGGCTTGGGTTGGGCCAAGAATTATGTGCTGGGCCAGGTATCTGAGCGCATTGGTGCCGATCTGCGCACCAGTGCTTACGAACATTTGCTGAAGCTGTCCCTGGAGTATTTTGGGGGGCGGCGCACGGGTGACTTGCTCAATCGCGTCGGCAGCGAGACCGATAACCTGTGTTTGTTTTTATCGGTGCACTTATTGGAATTTGCCACCGATGTGTTGATGATCTTGATGACCGCGGTCATTTTGTTTTCCATCGATGCAACCCTGGCTTTGGTCACCTTGGTGCCCTTGCCACTGATCATCTGGCTGATCCACGTGGTGCGCGACAAACTGCGCACGGGCTTTGAAAAAGTCGGCCGCGTATGGTCGGAACTGACCAATGTGTTGGCCGACACCATTCCCGGTATTCGGGTGGTCAAGGCCTTTGCCCAAGAGCAGCGAGAGGCCGAGCGGTTTCGCGAGGCCAATCGGCAAAACCTGCTGGTCAATGACCGCATCAATTTTGTCTGGGCCTTGTTTTCTCCCACGGTGACCTTGCTCACCGAAGTGGGCCTGTTGGTGATTTGGGCGTTTGGCATTTTTTTGGTCTCGCACCACCAAGTCACCTTGGGGGTGTTGACCGCGTTTTTGGCCTACATCGGGCGCTTTTATACCCGGCTCGATTCGATGAGTCGCATCGTGGCCCATGTGCAGCGCGCTGCTGCCGGCGCCAAACGGATATTTGAAATCTTGGACCATGTCTCCAGCGTGCCTGAAGCCGCTAGACCGCGCGCGATGCCGCAGGTCAAGGGTCGCATTGACATCGAGGGCATTGACTTTCGCTATGGCAATCGAACGGTGGTGCGTGACCTGAGTTTGCACATTGCGCCAGGAGAAATGATTGGCCTGGTGGGGCAAAGCGGTTCGGGCAAAACCACCTTGGTCAACTTGTTGTGCCGCTTCTACGATGTGAGCGAAGGCTGCATTCGCATCGATGGGGTCGACATTCGAGACCTGCGATTGAGCGATTACCGCAGGCACATTGGCTTGGTGTTGCAAGAGCCTTTTTTGTTTTTTGGCACGATTGCCGACAACATCGCTTATGGCCTGCCGCAAGCCAGCCGGGAAGCGATAGTGGCTGCGGCCCGGGCCGCCCATGCGCACGAATTCATCATGCGACTGCCCCAGGGTTATGACTCCCTGGTGGGTGAACGTGGGCAGGGCTTGTCTGGCGGCGAGCGCCAACGCATTTCCATCGCGCGCGCCTTGTTGATCGACCCACGCATTTTGATTTTGGACGAGGCCACCTCATCGGTGGACAGCGAGACCGAGCAAGAAATCCAACGCGCTTTGGACAATTTGGTGCGCGGTCGCACCACCATTGCCATTGCCCATCGTTTGTCCACCTTGCAACAGGCTGACCGCCTGGTGGTGCTCGAGCGCGGCCGCTTGGTGGAGCAGGGTACACATGCGGATTTGATGCAACGCCAAGGTGCGTATTACCGTTTGTACGATGCGCAAGCCCAACAAAACGAAGCCGAACGGCTGGCCATGGCGGCATTGACCGCACAGGGGCCGCAATGAATCAAGATAGCCTGGCCCAGGGCGAACAAGCACCACTTGTGCCGTTTGAATTAAAGCAAGATGCCTTTGGCGTGTGGGTGCTTGAACTCACCGATGGCAGCGTGCACTCGCCTGTGGTGGTGGTGCGGGCTTTTCCGGTGTCGCATCCCCTCACAGGCTTTTCCGTGCTGAATCGACAAGGCCATGAGCTGGTGTGGGTGGACGATATCCAAACCATCGGCGAAGCGCAAAGACATGCTTTGTTGCACGCGGTGGGCGAGCGCGAATTCATGCCCGAGATTGAGCGCTTGGAGCGCGTCAGCGGATTCATTGCACCTTGCACTTGGTTTGTGCAAACCAACCGTGGACCCGCCCGTTTATTGCTCAAGGGTGAAGAGGACATTCGGCGCATGAGCAGCCAAACCTGGTTGGTCACCGATGCACATGGGGTGCAGTATTTGATCCGAGACCTCAATCGCTTGGATCGGCATTCGCGCAAATTGCTAGACCGATTTTTTTGATCACCGCATTAGCCAACAGCTGCAAGGGACTACGCCCATGCGAGCAGGTGCAATCTCAAGACCCCGTGCTTTGCACCAGGGATCAGGGCTTGGATATGCGGTTCAAAGGGTGAATGGTCAATTGAAAAAGCTGCGCAATTTGTCGGCCCAACCTTTTTCATTGGGCGAGTGTTTGTCGCCACCATTTTTCAGCGACTCATCGAGTTCTTTGAGCAATTTACGCTGGTGCTCGGTGAGCTTGACCGGCGTCTCGACCGTGATGTGACAGTACAAATCCCCTGGGAAGGCGGCACGCAGGCCTTTGATGCCCTTGCCGCGCAAGCGAAACTGTTTGCCTGTTTGGGTGCCTTCGGGCAAATCGATCGCCGCTTCACCCTGCAAGGTGGGTACGGTGATTTCACCGCCCAGGGCCGCCGTGGTCATGCCCACTGGCACGGCGCAATGCAAATCGTCTCCATCGCGTTCAAAGATATCGTGCTTGAGGGTGCGGATCTCGATGTACAAATCCCCCGGAGGGCCGCCATTGGTGCCCGGCTCGCCATTGCCAGTGCTGCGAATGCGCATGCCGTTGTCGATGCCCGCCGGGATTTTCACTTCCAGCGTTTTGTGGGTCTTGATTTTGCCGTTGCCGTTGCAAGGGCTGCAAGGGTCGGGAATGATCTTGCCCGTGCCGCGGCAATGGGGGCAGGTTTGCTGCACACTGAAAAAACCTTGGCGCATTTGCACCTGGCCGCTGCCTTGGCAGGTGCCGCAGGTTTTGGCCGAGGTGCCGGGCTTGGCACCGCTGCCCTGACAGGTTTCACACTCGTCGTAACTGGGGATGCGGATTTGTGCATCCTTGCCCGCAGCCGCCTCTTCCAGGCTGATGTCCATGGCGTAACTGAGGTCGTTGCCGCGAAACACCTGGCGCCCCCCTTGCTGGCGGCGGGCTTGCCCAAAGATGTCGCCAAAAATATCGCCAAATGCATCGGCAAAGCCCGCACCGCCAAAACCCGCGCCACCGGGACCACGCATATTGGGGTCGACCCCGGCGTGGCCATACTGATCATAGGCAGCGCGCTTTTCCGCGTCCGACAGCATCTCGTAGGCCTCTTTGGCCTCTTTGAACTTCACTTCGGCGGAGGCATCACCCTGGTTGCGGTCAGGGTGATATTTCATGGCCAGTTTGCGATAGGACTTTTTGATCTCTTCGTCGCTGGCGTTTTTGGGAACACCCAAAACCTCGTAGTAGTCGCGTTTGGTGGCCATGGTGTGGTGCAGCTCAAGGGGTTGCGGTTGGAACAAACAAACCGCGCCAACCTGGTGACAGGCACAGCGCGGCGGGTGTGGCGCTCAACTGGATCAGCCTTTTTTGACCTCTTTGACCTCGGCGTCCACCACATTGTCGTCGGCTGGCTTGGCGGCTTCACCACCCGCGGGTGAGGCGGCCGCAGCCTGTTGGGCTTGCATGTCGGCATACACCTTTTCGCCCAGTTTCTGCGACACCGTCATCAGCGCTTCGGTCTTGGCTTCAATCGCCGCAGTGTCGTCGCCTTTGAGGGTCTCCTCCAGGTCTTTCACGGCCGCTTCGATTTTTTGTTTGTCGCTGGCATCGATCTTGTCGCCGTGTTCAGTGAGCGACTTTTTGACGCTGTGCACCGAGGCTTCGGCGCTGTTGCGTGCCTGCACATGGGCGAGTTTCTTCTTGTCTTCGGCCGCGTTCAGTTCGGCGTCTTTCACCATTTGTTGGATCTCAGCTTCAGACAGTCCCGAATTGGCTTTGATCGTGATTTTGTTTTCTTTGCCCGTGGCTTTGTCCTTGGCGCCCACGTGCAAGATGCCGTTGGCGTCGATGTCAAACGAGACTTCAATTTGAGGGGTGCCACGGGGTGCAGGGGCGATGCCTTCCAGGTTGAACTCGCCCAAACTCTTGTTGCCGGACGCCATTTCGCGCTCGCCTTGGTAAACCTTGATGGTCACCGCAGGCTGGTTGTCGTCGGCGGTGGAGAAGGTTTGCGCGAACTTGGTGGGGATGGTGGTGTTCTTGGCGATCATCTTGGTCATGACGCCCCCCAGGGTTTCGATGCCCAGAGAAAGCGGTGTCACGTCCAACAACAACACGTCTTTGCGGTCGCCCGACAACACCTGACCTTGAATGGCTGCGCCCACCGCCACAGCTTCGTCAGGGTTGACGTCACGACGCGGTTCTTTGCCAAAGAATTCTTTCACCTTGTCTTGCACCTTGGGCATGCGGGTCATGCCGCCGACCAAGATCACATCGTCGATCTCGCTCACCGACACGCCAGCGTCTTTGATGGCGGTGCGGCAAGGGGCGATGGTGCGCTCGATGAGTTCGTCCACCAGGCTCTCCAACTTGGCGCGGGTCAGTTTGACATTCAGGTGTTTCGGGCCAGTGGCGTCGGCGGTGATGTAGGGCAGGTTGACATCGGTGCTGGCCGATGATGACAGTTCGATCTTGGCTTTTTCAGCCGACTCTTTGAGGCGTTGCAAGGCCAGCACATCTTTGGACAAGTCAACACCCTGGTCCTTTTTGAACTCGGCAATGATGAAGTCGATGATGCGTTGATCGAAGTCTTCACCACCTAAGAAGGTGTCACCATTGGTGGACAGCACTTCAAATTGTTTTTCGCCGTCGACATCGGCGATTTCAATGATGGACACGTCAAAGGTGCCGCCACCCAGGTCATAAACGGCAATTTTGCGGTCGCCTTTTTCGGTCTTGTCCAAGCCAAAAGCCAGCGCCGCCGCAGTGGGCTCGTTGATGATGCGCTTGACGTCCAGGCCCGCGATGCGACCCGCATCTTTGGTGGCCTGGCGCTGTGCGTCGTTGAAATAAGCCGGCACCGTGATGACCGCTTCGGTCACATTTTCTCCCAGATAGTCCTCGGCGGTTTTCTTCATCTTGCGCAAAATTTCAGCGCTGATTTGGGGGGGGGCCAATTTGTTGCCGCGCACTTCCACCCAGGCGTCGCCGTTGTCGGCCTTGGCGATGGTGTAGGGCATCAGGTCGATGTCTTTTTGCACCTCTTTTTCGTCATATTTGCGGCCAATCAGGCGCTTGACGGCGTACAAGGTGTTGCGGGGGTTGGTGACCGCTTGGCGTTTGGCCGATGCACCCACCAAAATTTCGCCGTCTTCTTGGTAAGCGATGATCGACGGTGTGGTGCGCGCACCTTCGGCGTTTTCGATCACCTTGGTGGAGTTGCCTTCCATGATGGCCACGCATGAGTTGGTGGTACCCAGGTCAATGCCAATGATTCTTCCCATTTTTTTCTCCAGTGGGACCGTTGGGCCGTGGCCCCGGTCGGTGTGTAACGATGTTGATCAACTGTGGATAAGTCGGTGGATTTCAAGGGTCCAGATGGTGGATTACTTGGGCGCGGTCACGGTGACCAAGGCCGGCCGAAGCACCCGTTCGGCGATCAAATAACCTTTTTGCAGCACCTTGACGACGGTGTTGGCCTCTTGCTCGGCGGGCACCACCGAGATGGCTTGGTGCTGGTGCGGGTCGAATTTGGCACCCGATTCGGGGTTGATTTCAAGGACTTTGTGGCGCTCCAAAGCGCTTTTAAGCTGGCGCAGCGTGGCCTCAGAGCCTTCGCGCAGTTGCTCGGAAGTGGCGTCGGCGATGGCCAAACCTGCGGTGAGGCTGTCGGCCACAGGCAGCAAGCTCTCGGCAAACGACTCGACCGCGTATTTGCGGGCTTTGGAGACCTCTTCCTCGGCACGGCGGCGGGCGTTTTCTGCCTCCGCCTTGGCGCGCAGGAACTGGTCGGCCAAGTCGGTGTTTTGGCTTTTGAGCAAGGCCAGTTCGGCTTGCAAGACGTTCAGGGGGTCTTCCACTGGGCTTTCTGGCAAAGGAGGTTGGGCCGGGTGGGCTGCCAAGACCTCGTCCGCAGCGGGGGGCGAAGGCGGCGCCGTTGTGGCCGGGTGGGGCTGGGGGTCTGACATGTTCAATCTCGCAATAAAACGAATTCAATCAAATGGATATTGTTTATATGGGGGCGCAAAACCCTTTTTCAAGCAGGGCCGCATTGGCGCAGGCCAAAGCGCACCCCAGGCCCTTGGAGACGGCCCCAGTGAACCGCAGCAAGGGCTAAACCATCAAGCGATGGCGAGCAACTCCACCTCAAACTCCAAGGTGGCATGGGGCGGTATGACCCTGCCAGCGCCGCGCGCACCGTAGCCCATGTCGGGCGGTATACGCAAGGTGCGTTTGCCACCAACGTGCATGCCGGCCACACCTTCGTCCCAGCCGCGGATCACCATCCCTTCGCCGAGCGAGAACTGAAACGGGTCATTGCGGTCTTTGCTCGAGTCAAATTTGGCCCCACGCTGGCCATCGGCATACAACCAACCACTGTAGTGCACCGTGACATCATCGCCCGATTTGGCCTGGGCGCCTTCGCCCACATGGTCATCGGTGTATTGCAGGCCGGAGGGGTTGGTGATCATGGCTTTCCTTGTTCAAACATTGAAAAGCGTTGAGTTTAAGGGCTTGTTCAATGGTGGGGTGTTCAAGGCGACAGCGCCTCAAGCGCATGGTTGGGGTCGATGGTTGGGCTCGACCCACCATCTGTAAATGGGTCCAACCAGGACCAAAATAGCCACCAATCGGCTGACTTGGAAGGCGGTGACAATGGGCACCCCCAGTTGCAAGACCTTGGCCGTGATGGTCATCTCGGCCATGCCGCCAGGTGCGGTGCCCAGCACCAAGGTGGCGGTGGACAAATCTATCGCATGGGCCAAAAGCCAAGAGAACCCCACGGCCAAGCCCATCATGACCATGGTGCTGATGGCCACAGCGCTCAACCAGCGCGGCGCGGTGCGCAAAAATTGAGGTGTGAATTGAACGCCCAAGCTCACGCCAATGAACATCTGCGCCGCCTGCGACAGGGCACCGGGCATGGCCGTCCAACGTTGTCCGGTGGCGGTGACAGCGATGCCCACCGCCAAGCTGCCCAAAAACCAGGGGTTGGCCAGTCGCCAGCGCAGCATCAGCGCAATCGACAAGGCGCTCAAGGCCACCAGTGCCGCCAGGCCCAAGGGATCAAAAGGCAGTGGGTTGTTTTGCCACTGGACATTCCCATTGAAGTGGCCCCATTGCATGGCAAAAGGAATGGTGATGGTCACCAACAATACCCGAAGGCTGTGGGCCGATGCCACCCAATCGGCGCGTCCGCCCATTTTGTCGGCCAATTGGGTCATCTCCGATGCGCCACCGATGGCCCCTGAAAAATAGGCGGTGCTGCGCGTCATCGCGGGGTTTTGCGCGTGGTTGCTGCGGTACAGCCACAGGCCACACAGGTAGCCCATCACCAGTGACCACACAATGGCCAAACCGATGGCCCACCACAGGCCAGCGATCAAAGCCACCATCTCCGGGCTGAAGTACAGGCCCAGCGACATGCCAATCGTGGCCTGACCGATTTTGCGCATCAAAGACCAGCTGTAAGTGGGCGCGCCTGCCAAGCTGGCGCTGGCGGTGACGATCAAGGGCCCCAGCATCCATGGAATCGGGGTGTGCAACCACTGGCATGTTTGGGCACCCAGCCAAGCCAAGACCAAAGTGCCCAAGCATCGGACCAGTGGAACAGGAAATGGGGTGAACGGCATGGGTGGGTGATGCGGCAGGGCCGGCCCTCAGCGGAGATAGATTTTTTGCAACAAAACTTGCAAAGTGGAGCGCTCGCTGGCGCTCAAATTGGCGCAGGCCAACTCCTCACTGGCCAGCACCCGTTGCTCGGCTTGGGACAATAATTCTTGGCCATTTGCAGTCAGGTGCAAGCCCCAAGCGCGCCCATCGGTGGGGTGGGGCAGACGTTGCAGGCAACCGCGCTGGGTCAGGGCGCTGACCAGCCCCACCAAGTTGGGCGGTTGGATGTCCAGGGTTTGGCACAGCTGGCGCGAGGTGATGCCAGGGTTGTGGCCCACCAAACACAGCAATGAAAAACCAACCGGCTTGAGTTGCAAATCGGCCAGGTCGCGCAAAAACAGGCTTATCAAGTGCAAACTGCTGCGCCGGGCGTGGTAGCCCAACAATCGGTCTAAAAACTCGGTGCGCACGCCGCCTTGCGCCCCCACCACAGAGGGATCGTCAGTGGGGGCATGGGTCACAGCTGCGTTGCGGGCCACGCGTGAACAGGAGGTCAGGACTCGGCGGTAAAGCCAATGCGCTTGACGATGGGGCCCCAGTGATCAAACTGTTTTTTCATGTCGCGTGCCATGTCATCGGGTGTGCCACCCAAAGGTGTCAGGCCAGAAACGGCCAGGCTGTCGATGACCATTTTGTCCTTCAAGGCCAGGTTGATCGCGGCATTGGCCGCATTGACGACGGCGGCGGGGGTTTTGGCAGGGGCGTAAAAGCCAAACCATTCTTCCACGGTGAGTTCGGGAAAGCCTTGCTCGGTGAAAGTCGGGACCTCGGGAACGAAGGGAGAACGTGCTTTGCCAGAGGTGGCCAGGATGCGGATCTTGCCGGCTTTGTGGTTGGCAATGAAGTCGCCATGCGGCGTGACCATGGAGGCGAGTTGACCACCGATCATGTCGGCCACACCGGGCACGGACCCGCGGTAGGGCACATGCTTCAAGTCGACGTTTTGGCTCAAGCCCATCAAGGCTCCCAAAAAGTGGGGGGTGGAGCCCGCAGCCGGCGAACCATAGCTGGCATCTTTGGGGTTGGCTTTGGCCCAGGCCAGGTAGTCTTTGACGGTTTTCACGCTGGCCGGGACCATGGGCCCCACCGCCAGGCCATGCGCGAGCATGGAGGCCAAGCACACGGGAACAAAGTCTTTGAAAGGGTCGTAAGACAGCTTGCTGTAGATGTGGGGGTAGATCGACATCATAGAATACGGGGTGAGCAGCAAGGTGGCACCGTCGGGGGAGGCGTTTTTCACCGCTTCCACCGCAATGCGGCCAGCCGCACCGGTTTTGTTCTCTACCACGCCAGGGTTGCGTGCATAGGGGGTGCCGCCCAATTTGTCGCCGATGCGCCGGCTGGTCACGTCGGCCGTGCCGCCAGCAGGAAAGCCGTTGATGATCTTGACCTGCTCCAGTGGCAGACCGGGGCTTTGGGCCATGGCTGCCCATGGGCTGAGGGCCGCCAAAGCCACTGGGGCAGCGGTTTGTTTGAGAAAGTCGCGTCGTTGTTGCATTTGTGGTCTCCTGGGGTGGTCAATCAGTCGTCGAAAAAATCAGTGTGGCATTTTCAATGCGAATGGGGCTCAGGCTTGGGGCAGCCAAATGTGGGGTGCGCTGCCTGCATGCAGGGCCTGCACCAAAGCATTGCGGTGTTTGAGCACCGCCCGTTGGTTGATCGAGCCTTTGTCGGTGACCTCCCCTTTGTCAATCGAAGGCGGCTCGGTCAAGAGGATGGCCCGCGCCAACCGGTTGGCGCTGCCCGTGGCTTGGGCCGCCAATTGGTTGATCAAGTTCTGGAAGTGGGCTTGCACCGCCGGGTGGTCCAGCGCATCGGCGATGCTGGCCTGGGCATCCAAGCCTGCCAAGTTGCGCAAAGCGGGGGTGGGGAACAGCATGGCGCCGACCTCGTTGAGGTTCAGTCCGGTGATGACTGCGTCTTGCACATAGGGCGCGGCGGCGGCAATGATTTTCGCCCGCAATGGGCCCACGCTGACAAAGGTGCCGGTGGCGAGTTTGAAGTCTTCGGCAATGCGGCCATCGAATTTAAGGCCCAACTCGGGCCGCTCGGGGTTGATCCATTGCACCGCGTCGCCGGTGCAAAAAAAGCCCTCTGCGTCAAAGGCTTCGGCCGTTTCCTGGGGCGCGCCCCAATAGCCCGGTGTGATGTTGGGGCCTTTGTAGCGCACCTCGGTTTTGTCGCCCATGGGCACCAATTTGAGGGTCATGCCCACGGCGGGCAGGCCCAGGTCGCCCGCGCGCACATGGGGGTTGGGCACAAAAATGGCAAACGGACCCGATTCGGTCATGCCCAGGCCCGTGCCCATGACGATGCGCTCACCAATTTCGCGCTCCTGGGCGGCGTGTAAGCGGTCCCAAATGGGTTGGGCCAAGGCTGCGCCAGAGTAAAAAAACATGCGCACCCGGCTGAGCAAATTGCGCCGCAACGTGTCATCGGTTTGCATGGCGTTGGAGATCGCCTCAAAGCCGGTGGGCACATTGAAGTAAATGGTGGGGGCGACTTCACGAAGATTGCGCAAAGTCTCGCCCATCAAGGCCGGGGTGGGTTTGCCGTCGTCGATGTACAAAGTCCCGCCGTTGTAGAGGGTCAGGCCCACATTGTGGTTGCCGCCAAAAGTGTGGTTCCAGGGCAGCCAGTCGACCAGCACAGGTGGTTCTTCGGTGAGCAGGGGCATGGACTGGCACATTTGCTGCTGGTTGGCGCACCACATGCGCTGGGTATTGATCACGCCTTTGGGCAATTTGGTCGAGCCCGAGGTGAACAAAAACTTCACCACCGTGTCTGGGCCCGTGGCCTGCATGGCCGCGTCAACCGCGGGCGTGGCGCTGGTGGCCAGCAGTTGGGCCAAGGCAATGCTGGGCCGCTCATCCAAACTGCCTTGGTGCAGCACGATTTCCACATCAGCGGCCACGGTGGCGGAGATGGCTTTGCCATAGCGCGGGGCATCGCTGGCAAACACCAAACCGGGTTGCAGCAGTTGCAGGATGTGGCGCAGTTTTTCAAAGTCTTGGCTGATCAGCGAGTACGCCGGCGATACCGGGCAATAGGGCACGCCCACGTACACGCAGGCCAGGGCCAGCATGGCATGTTCTAGGCTGTTTTCCGACAAGATGACCACCGGCCGCTCGGGGCCCAAGCCCCGTGCGAGCAACGCCTGGCCGATGCGCCTGGCTGCGTCCACCGCTTGCGCGTAGCTGATGTGTTGCCAGTCTCCGCGGCTGCCATCGGCCATGGCTTGGCGGCGCGCAAACAAGTTGCGCTCGGGCGCTTGGGCCGCCCAATGCAGCAAGCGATCGGTGATGCGTTCGGGCGGGGGGGTGAGCGCGCCCACAGCTTGAACGTATTGCACGCCATCGCTGGCGTTTTGTACGTGCACGTCCGTGACGCCAAAACGGATGTGGCGGTAGCGGGGGCTGGCGTGGTTCATGTTTTTTGCACCTTGGCCGCACGGCCTTCCAAAAAGTCACGCACCCGCTGCTTGGCCTCGGGTGCGGCCTGGGTGATGGCCGAAATCATGGACTCGGTGAACAGACCGTGGTCGGCCGATTGCTCGGCAATGCGGGGCAGGGCATGCATCAAGGCGTAATTGGTCAAAGGGGCATTGGTGGCCACCCGTTGGGCCAGTTCCAAGGCCTTGTCAAAGGCGTTGCCTGTGGGCACCAGGTACTGAGCGAACCCCAGCCGTTCACCTTCCACCGCGTTGTAAACCCGCCCGGTCATCATCATGTCGGTCATGCGGGCCACGCCAATCAGCTTGGGAATGCGCACTGCCCCCGAGCCACCGACAAAAATGCCGCGCGTGCCCTCGGGCAGGGCATAAAACGCGCTTTCGTCGGCCACCCGGATGTGGCAGGCGCTGGCCAGTTCCAAACCGCCGCCGACCACCGCGCCGTGCAAGGCGGCGATCACGGGCACGGGGCCAAACTGCATCGCGTCCAGGGCGCGGTGCCAAAAGCGGGAATGCATCATGCCTTGGCCGGCATCGCGTTCTTGCAGTTCGCTGAGGTCCAAGCCAGCGCAAAAGTGCTCGCCCTCACCATGCACAACCACCGCACGCACGGTGGGGGGCAGGTGGTCAAAGGCATGGTGCAAATCGGTGATCAGCCCATCGTTCAAAGCATTGCGTTTGAGCGGGCGGGTCAATCGGACCACGGCCACCGCATCGAGCAGCTCAGTGTTCAAATGGGGCGAGGGCATGGGGCGGATCCTGGTTGTCAAAGTCGCTTGAATCGATTATGGTTATGTCTTATAACTAATTCAATCCCTTTTCCGCCCCTATGACCCCGTGTTTTCCCTAGGACCGCAAACCGTCTCACCCATCACCGATTGGAGCACCCCATGGACCACGCCAATTTGGTCGCCATCGACATCCACACCCATGCAGAGGTGAGCTGTCGCAACCCTTTTGACAACTATGGCGAGGAATACGACCGCGCCGCCGACAAGTACTTTGGCTCCAGCCGGCGACCGACCATTGCCGAAACGGTGGCCTACTACCGCGCGCACCAAATGGGCTTGGTGATGTTCACCGTCGACAGCGAGTCACAGCTGGGTCGCATGCGCATTCCCAATGAGGAGATTGCCCAGGCTGCGCGCGACAACAGCGACATGATGATCGCCTTTGCCAGCATCGACCCGCACAAAGGCAAGATGGGCGCGCGCGAGGCCGAGCGTTTGATTGAAAAAGAAGGGGTGCGCGGCTTCAAGTTCCACCCCACGGTGCAGGGCTATCACCCTTACGACAAGATGGCCTGGCCGATTTACGAGGTGATCAACCACCACAAATTGCCCGCCATCTTTCACACCGGCCACAGCGGCATTGGCTCGGGCATGCGCTGTGGCGGTGGTTTGCGTCTGGCCTACAGCAACCCGATGCACTTGGACGATGTGGCCATCGATTGGCCCGACATGCAAATCGTCATGGCCCACCCCAGTTTTCCCTGGCAAGACGAGGCCCTGTCGGTGGCCACCCACAAGCCCAATGTGTGGATTGACCTCTCGGGTTGGAGCCCCAAATACTTTCCCAAGCAATTGATCCAATACGCCAACACCTTGCTCAAAGACCGCGTCTTGTTTGGCTCTGACTATCCCTTGATCACCCCCGAACGCTGGATGAAAGACTTTGAAGTGGCTGGGTTCAAACCCGAGGTGATGCCTGGCATTTTGAAGGGCAATGCCGTGCGTTTATTGGGATTGTGAACGGTCGCGCCACAGCATCTGTGGGGTCTACTAAACTTGCGCCTCCAAAGGACAATTGAATGAGCAACAAACAAGCATTGCCAGTGTTGGTCGCTGGTGGGGGCATCGGTGGTTTGGCCGCTGCCCTGGCCTTGGTGCGGCAAGGTTTCAACGTCAAGGTGTTTGAACAGTCACCGGAAATTGGGGAAATTGGGGCCGGCATCCAACTCGGGCCCAATGCATTCCACGCTTTCGATGCCCTGGGCGTGGGCGAGAAGGCCCGAAGCATGGCGGTCTACACCGACTACATGGTGATGCACGATGCCGTGGACGAGCAACAAGTGGGTTACATCCCAACGGGTGAGGCTTTCAGGCAGCGCTTTGGCAACCCCTATGCGGTGATCCACCGCGCCGATGCCCACCGGGCATTGTTTGACGGCGTGCAGGCCTCTGACCAGGTGTCGTTTTTCACCTCCACCCGCATTGTCCAAGTCTGGCAAGATGCCGACGCCGTGACGGTGCAAGACCAAAACGGCCAACTGCACCAAGGGCAGGCCTTGATCGGAGCCGACGGGGTCAAGTCGGTGGTGCGCGAGCAGTTTGTTGGCGATCCGGCAAGGGTGACCGGCCATGTGGTTTACCGTGCCGTGGTGGACAAGTCGGAATTCCCCGCCGATTTGCAATGGAACGCGGCCAGCATTTGGGTCGGGCCCCATTGCCATTTGGTGCATTACCCCTTGCGCGGGGGGGAGCAGTACAACGTGGTGGTGACCTTCCACAGCCGCAACGCCGAAGAGTGGGGCGTGACGGATGGCAGCCGCGAAGAGGTGCTCAGCTACTTCCAAGGCATATGCCCCAAAGCACGCCAGTTGATCGACCTGCCCAAATCGTGGCGGCGCTGGGCCACCGCCGATCGGGATCCCATCGGCCGCTGGTCCTTTGACCGGGTGACTTTGCTGGGCGATGCCGCACACCCCACCACCCAATACATGGCCCAAGGCGCTTGCATGGCGATGGAGGATGCCGTCACCTTGGGCGAGGCCTTGCGGGTCACTGGCAAAGACTGGATCAGCGCCTTTGACCTGTACCAGCGCTCGCGCGTAGCCCGCACCGCCCGCATCGTGCTGTCGGGGCGAGAGATGGGCCGTTTATTCCATGCCAAAGACGTGGAGCGTTTGGTGCGCAATGAATTGTGGCGGGGACGCACCCCTGAACGCTTTTATGATGCCTTGGAGTGGTTGTACGGCTGGAACGTGGGCAATTGTTTGGCCGCCCATTGACACAAGAGGAGACCTGGATGAACGCAATGAACGACCTCGGCAGTTTGGCCGATTTGCCCGCCCAATACGTCGACGCCTTGGCTTCGCACAATTTGGTCCCGCTGTGGCCAAGCCTGCGGGGTGTGTTGCCCCCTCACAAACCCCGGCCCCACACCCGCGCCACGCACTGGGCGTACCGAGACATCAAACCCTTGTTGCTAAAAGCGGGTGAACTCACCCCCATCGAAAAAGCCGAACGCCGGGTGCTGGTGCTGGCCAATCCGGGTCATGGCCTGGACAAAATGCAAGCCAGTGCAGCGATTTACCTGGGCATGCAGTTGCTGTTGCCCGGCGAGTGGGCACCCTCACACCGCCACACGCCCAATGCGGTGCGCATGATCGTCGAAGGCGAGGGCGCCTACACCACGGTGGATGGCGAAAAATGCCCCATGAGCCGGGGTGACCTGATCCTCACCCCCACCGGTCTGTGGCACGAACACGGGCACGACGGCACCGACCCAGTGGTGTGGCTTGACGTGCTCGATTTGCCCATCATTTATTACCTGGAGACCTCCTACCACGTCAATGGGGATGCACAAACCCACGTGCCTGGCCGTGGCGACCGCATCCATGCCCACGGCGGCATGGCCCCCACCCGCATGTTTGTGCGCAGCACCAAGCCCTACCCCATGCTGCGCTACCCCTGGGACCAGGCGCGCGCCGCCTTGTTGACCTTGGCCAAGGATGAACCCGATGCCGAGTCGGTGCAAATCACCTACATCAACCCCGAAAACGGTGGGGATGCGGAAAACATTTTGGGCTTTTACGCCATGATGCTGCGCCCCGGGCAAAGCTTGCCCATGCCGGCTCGCTCGCCCGCATGTGTGTTTCATCTGATCGAAGGTGCCGCCGATGTGTCCATCGAAGGGCAAAATTTTTCCCTGGCCGAGGCCGATACCTGCTGCGCACCGGGCTATACGCCAGTGACCGTGGTGAACCGATCTGCAAGCCAGCCGGCCTTTTTCTTCTTGGCCGATGAAGCGCCCTTGCACCGCAAACTCGGTGTGTACGAAGTGCGTGCCTGAGCCTCGAGCGTGCCATGCAGTTGTACAACTTTTTCCGCTCGGGCACTTCGCACCGATTGCGCATCGCCCTCCACCTGAAAGGCGTGGCCAGCGAGTATGTGGCAGTGGACTTGCGCGCCGAGGCGCACCAACATGCGGATTTCAAGGCCATGAACCCACAGGGTTTGGTACCGGCCCTGGTCAAGGACGGAAAAGTGATGACCCAGTCACCGGCCATCATCGAGTGGCTGGAAGAAACCCACCCCACTCCGGCGCTGTTGCCCAGCGATGCCGATGCGCGCGCCCGGGTGCGCGCCCTGGCGGCCATGGTGGCGTGTGATATCCACCCCCTGAACAACCGGCGCATCTTGGAATACCTGCGCCAGCAATTCAAAGCCGATGAGTCGGCCATCAACACCTGGTGCGGCCACTGGATCACCTTGGGCTTTGATGCCTACGAAGCCTTTTTGCGGTCGGACCCCCAACGCGGTCGTTTCAGTGTGGGCGATGCACCGGGTTTGGCCGATGTCTATCTGGTGCCCCAGGTCGAAAGTGCCCGCCGCTTCAAGGTGGACATGGCGCGCTGGCCGCGCATCTGCGCCGTGGACGCTGCCTGCATGGCGCTGGAGGCCTTTCAAAAAGCCGCACCCTCTGTTCAGCCCGACGTGGCTTGACACCTCAGGCGGGCAAAGCCACCCCTTCGTGGGCCAACAAGGCGCGCTTGCGGTCCAACCCCCCGGCATAACCGGTCAATTGTTCCCGGGCACCCAGCACCCGATGGCAGGGCACGAACACGCTCCAGGGATTGCGACCCACCGCCGCACCCAGCGCACGCACCGCTTGGGGTTTGTTCAGATGGGCCGCCAACTGTCCATAGCTGACCGTGCTACCGCAAGGAATGTCAGACAAGGCCAGCCACACGCTTTGTTGAAAAGGCGTGCCCCATGCGCTCAGGCGCGGGGTTTTGAATGCCTGGTGGGCTTGTTGGAAATAAGCCCCCAGTTCCTCTTCTGCGCTGTCCAACCAGCGCTGCCCTTGCACCCGCGGCCAAGCACTGGCATCGGGGTGGTGGCTTTGGCCCTCAAACCAAGCCCCGGCCAAACCCGCCTCGCTGGCGGCCAGCAGCATGGGCCCCAGCGGTGTAATCACGGTTTTGCAGACAAGCATCATCTCTCCGGAAGGCGAACGATTTGTACCACAGACGAGCTGGAGCACCAGGGCAATGCCCGAGGTTGGTGGCAGCGTTGAAAAATCAGAGCGCGCAAAATCAGCGCACCAGGCAAGGCTGTTTGGGATTAAATTGCCAGCCTGGCAGGAGGTACTGCATGGCCACTGCATCGTCGCGCGCGCCCAGGCCATGTTGCAGGTACAACTGGTGCGCGGCCTCCACCTGGTCCAGGTCCAAGTCAATGCCCAAGCCCGGCCGCTTGGGCACTTCAATCTGACCGCCTTGGATGTGCAGCGGCTCGCGCGTCAGGCGCTGGCCCTCTTGCCAAATCCAATGGGTGTCGATGGCCGTGACCTGTCCTGGCGCTGCCGCAGCCACATGCGTGAACATGGCCAGGGACACATCAAAATGGTTGTTGGAATGTGACCCCCAGGTCAGTCCCCAGGTTTGACAGGCTTGGGCCACCCGCACCGAGCCTTGCATCGTCCAAAAATGCGGGTCGGCCAAGGGAATGTCGATCGATTGCAACTGGATGGCATGGGCCATTTCGCGCCAATCGGTGGCCACCATGTTGGTGGCGGTGCGCAAACCGGTGGCGCGGCGAAATTCTGCCAGCACCTCGCGCCCCGAGTAAACACCTTCTCCGCCACAAGGGTCCTCGGCATAGGCCAGCTCGCGGTGTCGGTCACGGCACAGCCGAATGGCATCTTTGAGCAGCCATCCGCCATTGGGGTCGAGGGTGATGCGGGCCTTGGGAAAGCGCTCATGCAAAGCCACAATGGCCTCGATCTCTGCCTCCCCGCTGAGCACACCCCCTTTGAGTTTGAAGTCTTCAAAGCCGTAGCGTGATTGCGCGGCCTCGGCCAGGCGCACCATGGCCTCGGCGGTGAGGGTTTCTTCATGGCGCAAGCGGTGCCAGTCGTTGTTGGCATCGGGTTCGCTGCGGTAGGGCAGGTCGGTTTTGCGCCGGTCACCCACATAGAACAAATAGCCCAAGACCCGAACCCGCTCACGCTGCTGGCCGTCTCCGAGCAAGGCGGCCACTGGCACTCCCAAGAACTGCCCCAGCAAATCCAGCAGCGCACTTTCCACCGCGGTCACGGCATGGATGGCCACCCGCAGGTCAAAGGTTTGGTTGCCCCGACCGCCTTGGTCCAGGCCCGAGAACTTTTCACGCAAACGGTTGAGGCATCGGTTCCAGTCACCAATGGCGCCACCCTCGATCAAACCGCGTGCCGCCTCCAAGGTGTGGCGAATTTTTTCTCCGCCAGGCACTTCGCCCACACCCGTGTGCCCGGCGCTGTCGCTGAGGATCACCAGATTGCGGGTGAAAAAGGGTCCGTGTGCACCACTCAAATTGAGCAACATGCCGTCATGCCCGGCCACGGGCACCACACGCATGCGGGTGATCACGGGTGTGCCTGAGGTGGCAGGGGTGCTTGGGGCACTGGACCATGGATTGATTGGGTTAGACATCGTACAAGTGAGCTCAGGATAGTGCCTGGCTTGGCAGGGTTTGGGTTTTGCGCAGCCGATCGCGGCTGTTGCTCAGGTGGGTGCGCATGGCTGCCCGGGCGGCTTCGGGGTCATGATGGCGGATGGCGCTCAAAATGCTCTCGTGTTCTGCGTGCACCTTTTGCAGGTAATTGAGTCGCCCTTCGGGCGCGGCTTGCGCCGTGTTGAGGCGCGCGCGCGGAATCACCATGCTGCCCAAATAGCCCATCAGGTCGGCGAAGTGCCGGTTGTGAGTGGCGCGGGCCACCTCCATGTGAAAGGCAAAGTCTGATGGCACGGCATCGTTGTCTTGCCCAAGGGCGGATTGGAACTCATCCAGGGCGGATTGCATCTGGGTCAGTTGACTCTCCGTGCGTCGCATGGCGGCCAAACCGGCGGCCTCGGTCTCCAGGCTGATGCGCAATTCCAGCAAAGCGATCACATCATCCACCATGGCCAGGTCCACGCTGCCCAGGCTGAAGTTGGCACTTTCGCGCGTGGGCAGCACAAAGGTGCCTATGCCGTGGCGGGTCTCAACGATGCCGCCGGCTTGCAAACGCGACAAAGCCTCGCGCACCACGGTGCGGCTGACCTCAAACTGCCCCATGATTTCGGTTTCACTGGGGAGTTTGTCGCCAGCCTTCAAGTGGCCTTGTTGCACCCGCTCGGTCAGGGAGGAGACGATTTCACCCACCAATCCGCCCGGTCGGCGCAAGCGCGTGACCTCGCTGGCGCCAACCGTTGCAGATGGCTTTGAACTAGGGGTTTGCCTTGATTCCATCGATGAACCCTTGACCTCAGAATGAATTCCTCTAAAATTTTAGTTAACAGACAACTGATAACTAACCCGCTCACTGTATCAAACCCCTTAGAAAAGGCCAAGCCCTTCAACCCTGATGGTGGGCAAACGCTGATCACCGACTTTTCTCATGAACACCCCCCCCTCGCACCATCGTTTGTTGCTCACCGGCGCTGCGGGTGGACTGGGCCAGGCTTTGCGCGGGCGGCTCAAGGCCAACTGCCAGGTATTGCGCTTGTCCGATGTGGTGGACTTGGGCGCGCCGCAGGTGGGTGAAGAGGTGTTCACCGCCGACCTGGCCGATGCCGCGGCGGTCCACTCCATGATGGCTGGAGTGGATGCCGTGGTGCACCTGGGCGGGGTGTCCACCGAGCAAGCCTGGGCACCCATATTGCAAGCCAATATCGTGGGCATGTACCACCTGTATGAAGCCGCCCGCGAACATCGGGTGCGCCGCGTGGTGTTTGCCAGTTCCAACCATGTCACGGGCTTTTACAAACAGGGGCAAACCATCACCGCCGATGACCCGCCACGCCCCGATGGCTTGTACGGGTTGAGCAAAGCCTTTGGCGAGGACTTGAGCCGTTTTTACTTTGACCGCTATGGCATTGAAACTGCATGTGTGCGCATCGGCTCATCATTCCCCGAACCGCGCGACCGACGCATGTTGGCCAGTTGGCTCAGTTATGACGACTTGCACCGCCTGATCACCGCCTGTTTGACCACACCAGTGCTGGGCCACAGCATCATTTTCGGCATGTCCAACAACGCCGTCACTTGGTGGGACAACAGCCGCGCGCGTCACATCGGTTATGTGCCTCAAGACAGTTCAGATGTGTTTCGCGAGCGCATTTACCAAATCACCGCTGAGCCCGATTTGACCGACCCTGCCGTGCAGTTTCAAGGCGGTGCGTTTGTGAAGATGGGCCCCCTGTGAGCTTTTTTTGAATTTTTACACCCTCTCATTCAACAAGGAGACAACCATGAAGAAACGACAACTCGTGAAATGGATCGCAGCCAGCCTGGCCATTGGGGCATCGGCGATTGGCTTTCAGGCCCAGGGCCAAAGCAAGATGGTGCTCAAGGCTTCGGATGTGCACCCCTTGGGCTATCCCACGGTGGAGGCCATTGTGCGCATGGGCAAAAAACTCGAAGCCGCTACCAACGGTCGCATTTCCATCCAAATGTATCCCTCCATGCAATTGGGTGGCGAGAAAGAAATGATCGAGCAAGCCCAGGTGGGCGCTTTGCAAATCGCCCGCATTTCGGTGGGTGCAATGGGCCCGGTGGTGGACGAGGTCAATGTGTTCAACATGCCTTTTGTGTTTCGCGATGAAGCGCACATGCGCAAAGTCATCGATGGCCCCATTGGCCAAGAATTGCTTGAGCGCATGACCAACGGTCCTGGCTCGCGCTTGGTGGCACTGGGTTGGATGGATGCGGGCACCCGCAATGTGTACGCCAACAAACCTGTGACCGCACCCGCCGACCTCAAAGGCATGAAGATTCGCATGATGGGCAATCCTTTGTTTGTGGAGACCATGAATGCCATGGGCGGCAATGGCGTGGCCATGGGCATGAACGAGTTGTTTCCTGCTTTGCAAACCGGCGTGGTCGATGGGGCCGAAAACAACCCCCCCACATTGCTGGCGCAAAACCATTACACGGTGACCAAGGTGATGAGCCTGACCGGCCACCTGATCATTCCTGAGATTTTTGTGTTCTCTAAAAAATCTTGGGAAGGTCTGAGCAATGAGGATCAAGCGCTGATCCGCAAGTTTTCGGCCGAGGCGCAAATCGAACAGCGCAAACTGTGGGATGACTACACGCGGGAGGCTGAAACCAAACTCAAAAGTTTGGGCGTGCAATTTGTACCAGCCGATAAAGCCGCTTTCTTCAAAGCCACACAACCGATCCGTGACAAATACGGATCCAAATACGCGGCTTTGATCAAACGCATCCAAGACACCAAGTAAGCGGTTCACCCCGAACGTGGTCCGAGGCTTGCTGCCCCGGGCCACGTCTATTTTTGAAGGCGCACGCCATGACCCTCAAACAAGCATATGCCCAGGCCATGGAAAGGCTTTATATGGCCTGTATCGTGCTCTCGGGCGCAGCCCTGGTGGTGATCACCCTCATCATCCCTTATGGGGTGTTCATGCGCTATGCGATGAACAACCCGCAATCTTGGCCTGAACCTGCATCGGTGGTGATGATGGTGTTCTTTTCCTTCACCGGTGGGGCGGCCGTTTACCGCGCCAATGTTCACATTGCAGTTGAGTCTTTGCTCAATGCCGTCACACCCGCCACGCGCTCTGCCATGCTGGTGGGCGTTGAGTTGTGCATGGCCGCCATGTCCTTGTTCATGCTGTTTTATGGTGTGCATTTGTGTCAAATCACCTGGCAACAGTCCATGGCCGAGTTTCCTGGGCTGTCGGTGGGTCTGGTGTATTCGCCGATTCCTTTGGCAGGGGCTTTGACCTTGTTGTTTTTGATCGAGCGGGTATGGGTCGGGCACCCGCCGGCTGACTCGGTCATGTACAGCGATGAAGCGGTGGAACTGGAGTAAGCCATGGACATTTTGATCTTGCTGGGGTCTTTCACCCTGTTGTGCGCCTTGGGCGTGCCAGTGGCCTATGCCCTGGGCTTATCGGCCATTTGTGGCGCCTTGTGGATTGATTTGCCGCTGGAGGCGATCATGCTCAAGATCTCAGACGGTACCGACGACTTTTCCCTGCTGGCCATTCCGTTTTTTGTGCTCGCCGGCGGCATCATGGCCGAGGGGGGCATGGCCAACCGCTTGATCAACCTGGCCAAGGTGTTTGTGGGATTTATCCGTGGTGGTTTGGCCCTGGTCAACATCATGGCGTCGACCCTGTTTGGTTGTATTTCTGGTTCATCGGTGGCTGACACATCGGCCATTGGCTCGGTGATGATCCCGCAAATGGTCAAGGCCGGCTTTCCCCGTGTGTTTGCCACCAATGTCACCATTTGCGGTTCGGTCCAAGCCTTGATGATCCCGCCTTCACACAACGCGGTCATCTACTCGCTGGCCGCTGGTGGTACGGTGTCGGTGGCGCATTTGTTTTTGGCCGGCATCTTGCCGGGTGTGTTGTTTGGTGTGTGTTTGATCGGTCTGGTTTTGTGGACCTCGCACAAGCGTGGTTACCCCAAGGGGGAGCCAGTGGCGCTCAAAGACATTCCCAAAATTGTCACCGATGCGCTGTGGGGTTTGGTGACCATCTTCATCATCATGGGTGGTATTTTGTCGGGGGTTTTCACACCCACCGAGTCCGCTGCTGTCGCTTGCGTTTATGCGTTTTTGGTCACCTTTTTGGTGTATCGCGACTACAAATGGAGCGAGTTGCCACGCATGGTGCACCGGGTTGTCAAAACCGTGTCCATGGTGATGATGTTGATCGGTTTTTCCGTGGCCTTTGGTTACATGATGACCTTGATGCAAATACCGGCCAAGATCACCATGTTCTTTTTGAGCATTTCCGACAACAAATATGTGTTTTTGTTTTTGGCCAATTTGCTGTTGCTGTTGTTGGGCACCTTCATGGACCTGGCACCCATGTTGCTAATCTGCACGCCCATTTTCATGCCGGTGATCGCCAAATTGGGCATTGACCCGGTGCACTTTGGCATGATCATGATTTTGAACCTGGGCATTGGGCTGATCACCCCCCCGGTGGGTCCCACCTTGTTCGTGGGTTGTGCCGTGGGCAAGGTGACGATGGAGCAGGTCTCCAAAGAGTTGTGGCCTTTTTACGGGGCCATGTGCATGGCCTTGCTGCTGGTCACCTATGTGCCTGCCTTGTCGCTGTGGTTGCCGGGCCTGCTGAAATAGTCCGCTCATGGCCACGGTTTTGGTCACCCATCCGGCGGCGCGCTTGTCCACCTACTTTGGTGAGCGCGCGCTGCGTGAATTGCGCGGCTTGGCGCAGGTGCGGCTCAACCCCAGCGATCAAGATTGGGAAGGCCCGGCCTCGATCGCCGCCGCCCAAGGCTGCGATGTGGTCATCGCCTACCGGCAAACCCGATTTGATGCGGCGGTATTGGCCGCTTTGCCGCAGTTGTTGGGCGTGTGCCGCTGCGCCATGGACATCCGTACCATCGATGTGCCAGCCGCATCGCGTCATGGCATTTTGGTGACCCGTGCCAGCGCAGGTTTTGGCACCGCGGTGGCCGAGTGGGTGATGGGCGTGTTGATCGACGCCTCGCGCCACATCAGTGCCGCGCGCATGCAGTACCGAACGGGCGGCCAAGCCCTGGCCTTGATGGGCAAAGAGCTCAAGGGTGCCACCCTGGGGGTGGTGGGGTATGGCCACATTGGTCGACAGGTGTGCACTTTGGCCCGGTCCTTTGGCATGCGGGTGGTGGCGCATGACCCCCGTGTGCAAACGGCTGAAGCTGGGGTTTCTTTGGTGCCCTGGGTGCTATTGCTGCGCGAGAGCGACCATGTGGTGTGCCTGGCCCCGGCGAATGCCGAAACCGAACATTTGTTCAATGCCGATGCATTTGCCTGCATGAAAGCTGGCGCATGGTTCATCAATGCCGCGCGCGGTCAATTGGTGGATGAGCAGGCCCTGCGCCATGCTTTGGACCATGGCCATTTGGGCGGCGCGGCCATGGATGTGGGCTCAGGCCCGGACCAAACCCCGCGCTTGGACTTGGCCCAGCATCCCAAGGTCATCGCCACGCCGCACATTGGCGGGCTCACGCCCGCAGCCACCGAGCACCAGGCCCTGGAGACCGTGGCCCAAACCCGGGCCATTTTGCAAGGCCAGTGCCCAGTCGGTGCCGTCAATGCCGAGCATGCCCTGCGCTGGCGTGCGGCCACCCCATCGCCTTGAAGGACCCATTTTTTCCATGACCCCGACCAGCCCTTTGTTGATTGCCATGCACCCCCAGGACAACGTGGCCATTGTGGCCAACGACGGGGGTTTGCCAGCGGGCCAACGCTTGCCCGACAGTGGCCCTGGCGCGGGCTTGCTGTTGCGCGATAAAG
>Ga0214917_10000240_pt1 | contig 71102 bp, 79 predicted proteins | sample LL_1208_BB_MetaG_FD_177983 | JGI IMG/M metagenome (GOLD analysis project Ga0214917, IMG submission 177983) | Freshwater microbial communities from Lake Lanier, Atlanta, Georgia, United States - LL_1208_BB | ecosystem: Environmental > Aquatic > Freshwater > Lake | place: USA: Georgia | collected... | reverse complement strand
CGCCAAGGAGGGACACTCCATCGGCAGCGTAGCAACGACCCTAACGGGATTCGAACCCGTGATACCACCGTGACAGGGTAGCGTGATAGACCACTTCACTATAGGGTCAAGGTGGGTTAGGTGAGACTCGAACTCACGACTTACAGGTTAAAAGCCCGCTACTCTACCAACTGAGTTACTAACCCAAATAATGTGGAAAATATTAAGTTGTCTAGGTGCTGGTGATCTCTCAACCACTTGTATAGAATACCACCGTTTGGTCTCTGGAGAGGCATTGGTGGGTCACTTGCAGAACTGTCACAAGCAATAAAAAAGGGGAGGAACCTTTTGGTTTCTCCCCTGATCTATTTGTTTTTATGGTTGGTTCTTACATTTGACCTACCATATCCACAAACAGGGGAGTACCCTCGATATGCCATTTGCGGCAATCGATATTACTAATCTGTTTTGTGGTAATCTGATAAGTCATTGTCTTTGACAAGTGTATTTTATTTATACAAGTAATATAGCATTTTTTATTGGGGATGTCAAGTCCATATATTTGGCATATTTAAATAATCTTTTGCTAAGTGAATACCGTTTTTTTGATTATTTTTTGGAGTAGATAATCTCAAATTAAATGTTTTATTACATTCTTGAGGATTTACATAATAGCACTTATCAGTATCCGGGCAATATATACACATTACATCAATCTCATTTTTATCATAATCTTGTGTATGAGTTCCATTTTTATCTGCCCAAGAAGTGGTAAAAGAAACTTCTATTTTTTCATTTTTTGCTGCTCTATATTTAACTTGTATTCTCAAAAACTTACCGTCTTTGTATCCAACAAGGTCAAATTGGGAATGTTCCGTATGAGGAGTAAGAATTAAATACCCCTTTTCGTATAAATCAAGTTGTGCCTTTAAAACTCCCAAATCTCCTTTATTTTTAGTGTGGTGCTCTCTCATAAAATTAAAATATCTTATAAGTATTTATAAGACTAACAACTTACACATATGTTACTTATAACAGGCATACTTGGATTCGAACCAAGGATAAGGCTTTAGAAGAGCCGTGTGATAGTCCACTTCACTATATGCCCATGAGAGTATTGTACTACTCCTTGGGGCAGTCGTCAACCCATGGAGCACACAATCTCATTTCACCACCAAGAACTGATTGAGCATAAGACCCATCAGGTGGTTTCTCTGAGTATCGTGGTTTTGATACTTCTGCTTTTGATAATCCAGATTGTGTCCAGTAATCATCAATTGCCCTATCAACATCACGATGTATTCTTCGGTCAAGTTTTTCTGGATCTTTAATCACAAACTCATTAAGTATTGTACCTGGAAAATATCTTCTTTGAACTTCGTCAAGTAAATCCCAAATATTATTTTGGGATATTCCAGTGCATTGTGAAAGTGTTGCAATGATAGAACTCAATACAATTCCTATGATTGCATATTGTTTGATATCTGGTTTCTTATTTCCAAAGTTAAAATTAATCATAAGAGTGCAGCACTCTCATTATGTATCACTCTTCAGTAGATTCTTCTACCGTTTCTTCTGTTGTTTCTGGTTCAGGAAGGATTACGCCAATTTGAGTAAGATACTCAATTGCCCCTTGAGTTTTCCAAAATAACTCTCTGTTTTGAGACAAAGCATTTTCCAATTCGGATCTTTGTTGCAAAAGTTGCACAAGATGTTGTTGTTGTTCAGTCATAAAAAAATTAATTAATTCTCTGTTATTTATAGGGGAGAGGTAAATCACTCTCCCCACTATTCTATTGTATCAAACTTCTACCGTGATCAGTTTGGAAGCATACTCATGAGCATACGAAGTGCGGGCACCATGATGCCCCCAACCAATCCAACTATACGCATAATCCATATAGCAATTAATTGATTTACCAGGAGTTTTCATCTTCTCCTCAATTTTTTGCCACTGGATTTCGTTTGTTAAATAACGAAGTTGCGTATCCAGAGATGATGGTGAACCACCATTCTTTCTAGCAAAATCACCCAATCCATAATAACGGTTGGCAGATGTCCATTGAATCAGTCCATATCCACCCCAACAGGATGAATAGGACCGTCTACTACCACCTTCACAAATATTAGGCACGAATGTTGATTCTTGCTTAATATTGCCCAGGATAGTAGCAAGGGCGTTTCTGTCTTTAATTCCAATGTCCTGAAAATAATTCAGGGCTACATTTTCATTTTCATTACACCCTTTACAAATTAGCCTTTTCTCTTTTGGCTTTTCGGGAGCAACCTCTTTGGTCGCTGTCGGCGTTTCAAACTCCTTAATAACAGAAAACGGCGCCGTAGGCGTCGTCAAAGGAGGAAATACAGGCAGTGTTGCCGCATTGGTTGTAACCGTTGCCAGAAGAGGCAGGGCTACTGTAAAGAAATTTTGCACTAACTTAAATTGAACTCTACATCCGTATAGGGAAAGCGCACTTCCCTCTTCTCAGAGGGCAGACCCCACGGCTCTAATTTCACATCAAAATCTCATAATATAAAACCCACCTTTATGAGTGGGTTAAAAACATTATAAGTTTTTATTTAGGTTTTGTCAAGATTGTGGTTCCAAAGAAACGATCTCAAGTTCATCATCTTCTGGTTCAATCCACTCATAAAACTCAGCAAGAATAGAGCGAGCATCTTCTTTAGAAATACCTTTATCTGCTGCACGGTCAAGAGACCAAGTTCTCACATGAGCAACAATATCTTCAGTCGTTGCGGTCATAATAATCTTTTCGGAAGTACCTGTTGAGGATGTTGCTATTGTAGAACGCAGGTTCTCCGTTGTCAAGGGATTCTGTGAGGACATTGTGTCTGAAAAGTTGTCTAGTTTCCTCAAAGTTTGTTTTGCCCTTTGTTTTATGTAATGATAAGATAACTCGACTAAAATTTTCTCTGCCAAACTTTTCAATGTCTTCTTTAAGTTCCGGACAAGACCCATAATATTCTTTCCAATTAGATTCTGATTTTACTTTTCTACTTTTGCCTTTTGGAGTCCTAAAAGACCAAAAATATTTCCTTCCTATGTACTGTTTTGAATTTATCTTATTTGTAATGAGATAAACAAATCCAAAGTTATCTCCTATATCTTCAGATTCAAAACATTCTCCGATTGGTTTTTTATATTTCCAACCATTAATATAACTGCAATTCATTCACATAGTCAATAGCTTGATTGAGATATTTATTAGCAAGTTCTTTCTCTTGCCAAGATTTTTGTTCCGAATATAATTTGTGCTTTAATTTATCAAGTTTTGCTTTTAGAGAAAAAATGTCTTTATAGTCAACCATAAAAAAAGAGGAGTGTTACCTCCTCTATCTATAAGATTTTTTTATATTATTACAATTTGAAACCACTAAATGTGTCCTTTTTCACATCTATCCAATAATACTATCTCTCCACTCTTCACTCATATTCACCATAATAGCCTCTGCTGCTTCTTGAGTTTCAGCATATCCTTCATCAAGAAGGTGTGAGAGGATGATGTCGTAAATATCTACTTGCTCTGGAATTCCCAACATAGCACGATTTTTTGCAAATTGTCTCTCTGCATATTCATCGGAACCCATAGGATTACGTGGATTATATGAACCTCCCCTATTTTTTTCTTCTTTATTTCGTGAATCCGATGGAGTATGTTCATGAGCAACCTTATCCATCTTATCTGCTTGCGACCTAAGTTTTTTATTTTTTGCGTCTATAATATTTCTCTCAGTTGTTCCTTTTGCTGTTGTAAATTTTGATTTTAATTCACTTCCAAGTGCTTTTAATCTTTTAGATGTTGCCTTAGATTGCATCTTTTCCCTAGGAAAAACTCTTAAACCTTCATTCATAGCAACTTCCACATATGCTTCTTGAAGATTGCGTAATTCTTGTGCGTCCATTTTACAACTACTTTTTAAATATTTATATTCTAAACAACATTTAGTCCTGGTTCTAATATTTTATAAACCTTCCCATCATAAGAAACTCCAGAGTAATAATCTGTAGCATCCAGTACAGAGAACATATTATATTCTCTTCCATCATCAAATGGTGTTATATCTATCAAGTCTCCATAAGTATTCTTCCAAATACTATGATATATCGCACACCCATAAGTGTCATCACCAACATCTGTGATTAGATAATATCCACTTATTTTTTCTCCGCCATAAGTATTCACATAATGATTTACATTATTGTGGCAGTTTGCATCAGCACATAAAGGTTTAAGTACTACAGGAACTTTTAAAAGAGTATGAGAAAACTTACAATACTCCTGAAGTTTTACTACACACTCATCTTCTGGCAGTGATATTCTAAACTTTCTCAATACTCCATCCATTTTTTCTGGGTCCTTTTCTATCATAAAGAATTGCTGCGTGCATAGTAGCATATGAAATATTTTGAGACTTACAAAACTCTTTTAATGCTCCAGTAATAATATACTCTTTATTTTCTGGAGAAACAATCTTCCAAGTTTTAGAGTTTGGATTATCTTTACCAAACTTTGGTGCTCTATTTTGACTTATCTTATTTCTTGTCTCTTGCGATAATTTAACTCCATATCTTGGATTATTCTTACCAGCAACCTTTTCACTTATTCTTTTCTTTGCTTCTTCACTATGTTTTCTTCCACTAAATCCCTTCGTCCTTTGTCCTCCAGGTTTTCCTTCACCACCAAGATTTTGATTTAATAGAACTCCACCATCACATTCTCTTTTCCAGAGTGCTATATGTTTTATCTCAAGTTCTATTGCTTCCTCTTTACTCAATCCAGATTTTACAATCCACCTTCTTTCTCTTGGTGGTAAAATTTCAGCACCATTTCTTCTAGAGTGTCTAGAGTTAATTCTTCTTGGTTTTCCATAACCAACATAAAAGGGAGAACCAAAGTCCTCCCTTAAGTAATAGTAAAGAATATAGTTATTCATTTTAAGACTGAACTTACCTATTATTATTTATATAATACACTATTTCAGTCTTAAAGTCAATTAAAGCTTAAACCCACTGAATGTATCCTTTTTGACATCTTGTTTGATTCCACCAACCACATACGACTGCACTTGAGTTTCTTGGGGTGCCACCTGGAGACCTTTGGAGGAAATCCAGTGCTGAGTCCAAGGAAGTGGATTGTTGTTTGCTGGAATATCATATTGGGGTTTGAGTCCGATTGCCTTTAGTCTACGGTTTGCAATCCATTCGACATACTGTTGTAATAATTTATCATTGAGTCCGATCATGCTGCCATCTCTGAACAGGTAATCTGCCCATCTTTTTTCTTCATTTACAGCGCGATCAAACATTTTATACACCCACTCTTCCTCTTCTTTTGCAATTTTTTGCATTTCAGGATCATCACCCTCTTTCCACTTATTTAAAATATTTTGAGTGAGGGCTAAATGTTGGTTTTCATCTCTTGCAATAAGACTGATGATTTTAGCGGATCCTTCCATAAGCTTAAGTTCACCAAAGGCGAAACTACAAGCAAAACTAACGTAGAACCGAATACCTTCAAGAATGTTAACGTTTGCGACTGCTCTGTACAGTTTTCGTTTGACATCATTGAGTGTTTCCTTTGTGTTTTGTGATCTCTCAAGATTATACATCCAATCGCTAGATGTTGCATAATTTTGTGCTGATTGAATAAAATCATCATATGACTCTGTAACGCTTCTAGAACGCTCCAGAATACGCTCATCTGTGATGATAGTATCAAACACCTCAGATGGATCTGAATAGACATTTTTAATGATGTATGTGTATGAGCGACTATGAATCATTTCCATAAATCCCCATACTTCCATACATGCTTCCAATTCAGGAAGTGAGCAATATGGAATAAATGCCATACCAGGACCACGACCCTGAACGGAATCAAGCATAATTTGATACTTTAAATTAGATGTATAAATGTGTTTCTGCTCTGGACGTAGTGTTTGATAATCTCCACGATCCTTTTGAAGAGACACCTCTTCGGGTCTCCAAAAGTATCCTAATTGTTGGGTAGTCAGTTTATCGAAGATCGGATATTTGTATGAATCATAACGTTGAATACCTAAAGGTTTTCCAAAAAACATCGGTTGTTTTTTTGTATTCACTTGCTCAGTATTAAAAACCGTCATTCCTTTAATTTGTGGTTGTTCTTCCGTGGAAGAAATCTTAAACTGCACAGGATTCACACTCTCCCTCCTCTACTGAACTTAATTCACTTAGTAAATCTTGAAGATTGGGTTTCTTTTCTTCAATCACTTCATCAGTTTTAATATCGTAGGTATTCTGATAGTAAGAAGTTTTCCACCCATACTTGTATGTAGTCAAAAAGTCATTTGCCATCACTGAAGTAGGAACTTCATTATTGTCATAATTTTCTGGATTATAGGACCAGTTTCCAGAAATCGCTTGATCGAAGAATTTTTGCATAACTGCAACAATATTAATATAACCACGATTGCTAGGCATATCCCACAAAAGTGTATAATTGTTCTTAAGAGTTTGGTACTGAGGAACAATTTGCTTAAGTGGACCTTTCTTTGATTTTTTAATGGACAAGTAATCTCTAGGTGGTTCGATTCCATTGGTTGCGTTTGACACAACGGAACTGCTCTCCGATGGCATCTGTGCGGACAATGTTGAGTGCCTGAGACCGTGTTCCAAGATAGAGGTTCTAAGAGTTTCCCAATCATGTTGCAATGGAATTGATGAAAGTTCGTCTACATCTTTTTTATAAGTATCAATTGGAAGGATTCCATCAGAATACTTAGTACGTCCAAAGTATTCACAATGTCCCTTTTCTTTAGCAAGTTGATTAGATGCTTTCAGAAGAAAATATTGGAATGATTCAGAAAGACCATGAACAGCATCCCATGCTTGTTGTGAATCGTAATTATAACCAAGTTTTGCCAAATAGTGTGCAAGACCAATGAATCCAATACCAAGAGAACGACGTGCCTTGGTAGCGATTTCTGCTGCTGCTACGGGATATTTTTGATAATCAATCAACTCATCAAGTCCACGAACTGAAAGTTCACAAAGTTCCTCAAGTTCCTCATCAGACTTTACTTTTCCAACATTAATGGCAGAAAGAATGCAAAGTGCAATTTCTCCATTTTGGTCATCAATATGTTGAATTGGATAAGTTGGAAGAGTAATTTCTTGGCACAAGTTACTCATCTCAACTTTGTCTTTAAAGGAAGAGTGAGAATTGCAGTGGTCAAGATTCATAATATAGATACGACCAGTTTCTGCACGTTCTTTGAGAAGGTTAAGAATGAGTTCTTGCGCTTTAACAGTTTTTTTCTTAACGGACGAATCTTTTTCATATGAAACGTAGAGATCGTCAAACTTGTCTGTTCCGAAAGCATCATAAAGTCCAGGGACATCATGTGGGGAGAATAGTGTGATCTCAGCATCTTGAATGAATCTTTCATAAAAGATTTTACTGATTTGAATGCTATAATCAAGTTTCCTGACACGATTGTCCTCCGTTCCTTTATTATTTTTTAGAACAAGAATATCTTCTATTTCCTGGTGCCAGATTGGAAAGTGGACCGTTGCGCTTCCACCTCTGATGCCATTCTGTGTACAGCATCTGACAGTTGCCTCGAACTTCTTGAGGAATGGGATAACCCCAGTATGAGCAACTTCTCCGCCTCTGATTTTGCTGTTAATACCACGAATTCTGCCTGCGTTGATGCCGATTCCTGCCCTTTGAGAGACATATCGCATAATTGCCAAATCACTACTGCCGATGCTATCGAGAGTGTCATCAACATCAACAAGAACGCAACTTGCAAATTGACGAAGTGGTGTTCTAACTCCTGCCATGATAGGAGTTGGAATATTGATTTTGTGTTTGGAGATTGCGTCATAGTACCTCCGTACATATGACATTCGGACTTCTTTAGGATATTCTGCAAAAATGGTCAAAGCAATCATTATGTACATAAACTGTGGCGTTTCATAAACACCCCCAGTGCTTCTATCTTGCACAAGATATTTGTCAACAACTTGACGCAATCCAGCATAAGTAAACAAATAATCACGATCATGATCAAGAAACGAATCAGCACGTTCAATTTCTTCTTTAGAGTATTTGTTAAAAATATCGTTATCATAAACCTCAGCATTAATGCAAGCATAAATGTGTTGTTCAAGTGAAGGAAGTTCTTTCATCTTCCCATAAAGTTGCTTGCGAATAGCAAAAAGAAGCAAACGGGCAGCAACATATTGATAATTTGGATGATCTAGATCAATCAAATCAGAAGCAGACCGAATCAAAATCTCCTGAATCTCTTCGGTTGTAATACCATTGTAAAACTGTATACCTGAGGTAATCTCAACTTGACTCGCAGAGACGCCCGCAAGACCTCTACATGCCTCTTCTACCATCAAATGCATCTTATCTAGGTCAAGAGACTCAATTCTTCCATCACGCTTTTTAACTTTAGTTCCGTTACTCATACCTTTTTCCAAATTGTAAATTTTAATTTTGCTTCTAATCCAAAATATATGTTTGATTCTACAATAGATTCTACATTTAGTCCAGACAAAATCATATCATTAATGTCCTTTTCTTTTATTGATGAAGGCCAAATAACAACCTTTTCTTCACGATTAATAACTTTAAGTATTCTTGTATGTATTTCAGAATTTCTTGGTTCATTATCATAAATCCAAACGGGATTATTAATTCCCAACTTAGTAACATCAGCATCAGCTCCACACATAGCAATGGAATTTGGAATAAAAGTCGAATCAAAAGGTCCTTCTACAATATAAACTATTTTATTTTTATCAATTAAATTCAATCCATAAATTTTTGGAGCATCATCATAAAGCATCACGGTTATGTATTTATTGAGAGAAGATCCAAGTGCTCTACCCTGAAACCCCATAAGATTCGAGTCTGTATCATACATTGGTATAATAATGCGACTCTCATCTCTACCAATAACACTGAAAGTTTCTTTTTGAGTATTTGTCCACTCCTTAAACTTTTCAGCAAAATAAAAATTTTCTGGATTGAGTTTTCGCTTTTCTAGATACTCTTTAGCAATAGGAATCTCTGATGCCTTGGGCAAATTCAGTTTCTTTTTAAAAACTGGTTTGACAAAATCAAACTTAGGTTCCTCAACTACAAAGTTTCTACCAGTATGCCCCTCCTTAAACTTTTCCAAAGCATATTGCTTATGGAGCGTTGGGTCTATCTCTTTGAGAAAATTGTTAAAAGATAAACTTGCTCCACAATTATGACACTTAAAGTTTGTATTATTCTTAACTGGATATAAGTATCCTCTGGTTTTATTTTTGTTCTTTTGAGAGTCACCACAAATAGGGCAGCGAAAGTTGTAGAGATCTGCTTTGACTCTCTTAAATTTTTGAAGACGCGAAGATACGAGTCCAATATACTTGGAGTCAATCAGATCCATTATAAAAAGTTATTACTTCGTACGTTCTATTGTAGCAGGGTTTGATTTGGGAGTCAAGATAGAAATTGCTGTTGGAAGGATTCCGATTAAAAAAGTAATTATTATGATTGCTCCGACAGTCTTCCACTTAAATTGAGATATTATTTCTATTTTTTCTTCTACTTTTTCTATTCTTTCTCCAAGTTTTTTACTAATTTCTTCGTGTTGTTGCTTTGATGATTCTTTAATATCTTCAATCATTCTAACAATTATATTATCTGTTCTATTACATTGCTCAATCTTCTCATTATGAATAGCAAGCATTTGACTAATATTTTGACTAGTCTCACCAATTTTTTGTATTGCAGTATCAATACGCTCCATCATCTGCTCATAAACATTAATGCGTTCTTCAAGAAGTGCTATTTTTGTTTCGGTAGATGATGAATTAAACATTTTTGGATTTCCTTTATTTTTAGATTTTAGACCAGCGTTTTCTTAATCCAGGAAATTTTCCTTTACCAATTATTTGTGGACGTTTTCTTTTTCCCATATTAATTACAGGATCAAATCCTGCTGTCGGACCTTTTGGATCCGAAGATCCAGAAAATCCACCACTTCCCCCAGGAGCATTTGCGACCATTTGCTCCTTAATTATTGAGATGATCCAATCCAGTTTCTTCTTTTCCATTATAGATTTTATTGAGTTCTTTGAGACAATTTAAATCAATTTCAATATCATGCACATAACATTTTGGATATTCTGGAATTCTATTTAAGAACAAAATAAAAGTTTTCATAGGAGACCAAAACTCTTTATCAATTTTAAAAAATAACATTGGAGTCGCGGCTTCTCCAAAAATATTATATAAAATTATAAAGTGATTTAATAACAAGTGTGACTTGAGGACTCCTGTACTTCTATATCTCTTTAACAACCTTTTAATATATTTAAAGTGATTAAGATCTTTTTCGAAGTCCTCTTTTGTTACAGCTTGGGGATTTTCATAATGTTTAATGGCAAATAAAAGAAAATTATCTTCATTCAATTCATTAAAAATCATAGATCATTATGCAACAACGGTTAAAGTAGTTGTTCCAATACCGACACCAGATAGATAAGTGCCAGCTCCACCAACATTACAGGTAATATTAGAAGTAAATGTCTTAATTGCTGCCGTACCGCCACCGGAAAAATCAGTAATAGTTCCAACAACACCGCGAGCAATATCAATGCTCAATACTGTTCCAATTCCAGAACCTGGTGAAGAAGGTGCGGTAAAGGCAAATGCAACCCGATTGCTGATTTGACCATTAAAGTTTGAAACCATTACATACCCATCAGTATTGGTATATACAGGAATTTCAGCACCAGCTGCATAAGAAACAGCATAAGCAACAATGGCACCACCAGAAGGAGCAGATCTTAAAATATTAACTGTTGCACCTGCAGAACAATAAACAGTTTCAGTCCAGACAACGTGAACGTAACCAGTGGTTCCCGTGCTAATTCCTGCTGTTCCACCACCACCAAGCGTAATTGGTGATGCCTTATTTGGATCTTCAAAGAACACGGCAACTGGAGTTGCTTGACCTAAACCAGTTTCATTTGCACCATGCCCTGCTGCACCTGGAGCAACTCCAGTATTTAATCCTACAACAGGAACAAGAACTTCATCATAATATGTTGTGGAAAGACCAGAGTTTTCAGTGGTTCCATACCATCTCTGAATCCAACCACGTCTATCTGCAAATGTGTTCCAAGGGCTTCTATTACGATCCACACTATGTTGATATTTTGGAATAGCATAATTATTATCAGCCGTTTCAGTTGTTGTTGAAATACCCCAGAGTGCCATTCTTTTTACCTTTACTAAATTTATTGCGTAGAAATATTTATAAAAAATGGAGACTGATAAATCAATCCCAATTTTTAAAATTAAGGCGTTAAATCTTTAGCACCCTTATTCTTCAGTTGTGCTTGCACCTGAAGAAGAATGAGTGAAAGAATACCGTTTGATTTTACTTTTGGGTTTGCCCCAAGTGCTTCCGAAACTGCAAAAAGTACAGTTGCGATAAGTGCTTGATTAGCATTTGCCCAAGCGATAATTGCTGCAATTGACATAATAACCTCCGTTAGAAGAGTATCCTGTCTTATTTAGGAATCAATCAAATCTCGAATGCATATGAGATTGATCTCTTTTCTTATATTGCATACCAACATATCTACCTTTACCCTGTTCGTTTTCAGGTGCAGCATAAACTCCACCTGGTTGATCTACATATCTACGACTTGCTGCTCTTCTTTGTTCTTTGGTTCCACCACCTTTACCTCTTAGATGAGGATTTTGTCCTCCAGAATGCCCAGTTGCTGGATTATAACCTCCGATTTTTGTCTTTTGTCTTTGTCTTAGTGCTCCAGTGGAACCAAGACCTCTCTTTTCTTCTGCTCTTGATTCATCAACCATTTCACCTTCTGGTTCATATGATGCCATAATTGATGGATCAGTTCCCTTAGGGGCAGATCTCAAAGCCTGAAGTTTTCTTTGAAGAATTTGAACTTCTTGCTGTTTCATTCTATCTTGTTGTTGCTGCACTTTTTTTTGTTGCTGATCTGGTTTTTGTGAAGATTGTGTTTTTGGTTGCAGTTCCATTGCCTGCTCTACCATCTTTTTTGCCATTTTTGTGGCAGTAGCCATCTTCACTTCCATTCCACGACCAGGATAACGTCTTTCAAAATCAGCAAGATCCATTGACTGTGCTATTTCTTCTCTCTTTTTTTTCTCACTGGCAGTTAAAGTTTTTTCATCAATCTGAGTTCCCTCAATGCGATAACCACCAACACCTGGTTTTGGATGCATTGCTCTTGCAGTTTTTTCTGCTCTCTTTGCGGCAATAGATGCAGATGCTCTGGATACATTACTACCGCTTGTTGCTTTGTTAACTGATTTTTGAGCAGCACTTTGGAGGTGATTCATTTCATCATCATCACCGTGATAACCACCTCGTTGAGCACCAACAACTCTCTTTGCCCTATCACTGATTACACTCTCACTTCTTACTGAAGCAAGTAGATCATCCAACTTAGACTTTCTCTTTCTCTTGGTTGCAGTAGGTGCTTTTGCTTTTGGTGCTGTTGCTTTTTTAGTTTTTGGTTTTGCAGGAGTCGTTGCACTTCCCTCCCAAGGATCAGCAGGTTTCTCTGCTTTCTTCTTAGCAGGTGGAGTATAAGAACCACTACTTACTCTTTCCTTTGTTCCCGTACCTGCACCACGATAAGTTGATGCACTTCTTGTTTTTGTATGTGCTGCACTTGGAGATTTATCTCCACCTTCTATCTTACGAGCAACACTTAAAGCACCTTTAGCAACTTTTCTTGCTCCAGTTGATACTGCTTGCTTTGCTGCCTTTTTAACTCCAGAAAGTTTTTTTCTTGCTGCATCTAAAAGACCATTTCTTTTTTTCTCAACAGGAGTATCATGCCCAAAGGTAACTTTTGCTTCAGTCAATGCATACTCAAGTGCTTCCTCAATGTCATCCTCACTATACCCTTCATCAAGAAGTTCATCATATGCAGACTCAACAATAAAATCAAACTCATCAATTTCTACCATCTCAAGAAGAGTTCCACCCAGTTCTTCTACTGATTCGCCAAGTTTTGGATTAATAGTAATTTTGTTTTGTACTTTCTTTTCTGTAATTTTTTTATCCCCTTCAATTTGAGATACTATCTCAGAAAGATCTTGTCTCCAGTTTGAGAAACCTTCTTTAGTTACTTTTTTCTTACCACCCATTTGATCCTTACCAAGTCTTCCAGCAATCACATCTCCTCTGGTAACCTTATCATATGGAGGATAGTTGTTTGCTAAGTTACCATCATTACCTTCCTCTACCTTTTTCTTTTTCTTACCACCCATTTCATCTTTTCCAAGAGCACCAGCAATTACATCTCCTCTGGTGACCTTATCATATGGTGGGTAGTTATTTGCTAAGTTACCATCGCCTTTCTTTGCTTCATTAAAGTGCTTTCTTGCTGCCTTCACCATATCAGCATGAGCTTTGGTTTTCATAATTTCTTTACGTGCCTTTTCATTTGCTTCTGCACGTTTCTTCATATCAGTCTCAAGATGTGAAGACTCACCAAGTTCTCCAAGTGCTTTTGCCTTACGAACCTTTTTAGGATTTTTAGTCATTCCACCAGGATAATCTCTTTCTTCATCACCATAATCATAATCAGGGTCCACATTAGCACGATGTCTTACTGCTCTTTCATATGAAGACATACCTGCTCTACGCCCTGGAGCAATCTTATCTGCTGCTCTCTTTTCTTTTTGCTTTTGACGACTTCTTTGTTGCTTGAAGTCTTTCATTGTCATTCCTTCATCAAGATCACCATCTTGTACAGCAACCTGCTCCAGATAAACTCTAGAAATATCATTCAGAGGATTGATAGACATTGCAATTCTACTTACTTTTTACCTTATACTTATTTATGAAATCCAAAAATGCTCTACCACCCTGTTGGAGGTTTTCCTTTCCAAGTTTTGATCCAGGAGTTTGTTGGACTGCATACTTTAAATATCCAGTTGTACCTGCAAGTGTATTGGGTTTTCCTGGTAATCTATACATTTTATCCATCTTGACTTCAGTATATTCCATCAAATCTTTAATCCAAGACTTAAACATATATCCTTCTTCGGTCACACAGATTAAATGATTGGTTCCTCTACGCATGACTTCACCAATCAATCCAGTATTTAAGTTCTGAACTTTATCGCCAATTCTAAAAATTTTTCCTCTTACATAATTCTCACGAAGATTTCTCATATCATACTTTGGAGCAATCTCCCAAAGAGAGTATGATTCTTTTTTAACCTTTGTTTTCTTTACTCCCATTCCTTGACGAACTGCATTAAACAGATTTTGTGTATCTCCATCATCAAGTGTTTTTGGTGTTCCTCTGCGGAATGAATCAAAGTCATCATCCATTACTGCCTTTCTCATTTTAGATGCTGACATTCCCTCTACACCCTCAGCATCAGCATCACGAACACCAGCAGAAACGACACGAATTAAATCAAAATTGTAAAGATCTCCATTATACTTCTGTGCAAGATTCTCAAATTCTGCTTGACGATCTGAACCAACTACTATATTAACAGTAGCATATCCATCTTCATTTGCAGTAATTAAAACGTTAAAAATACTCTTCATTTCATCATCGTTAATGATGTTGTCCTTAAACTCAGGGAACATCTTCTTCATAAACGAAACTTTTTTATTGGGATCCAGTGGATTTTTCTTTGGATCTACAGTTCTTGATGGATAGATCTTAATGTCTCCACCAGCAGAAATTCTCTTTGCAGACTTCAGAAGTTTTTCGTGACCAACCGTTGGTGGGTTAAAACGACCAAATACAACAGTCAGTGGAGGGAATTCTTGTGGTTGTTCCTGACCTTGTGGGGTTGCTCCAGGTGCTTGTGGTGCTGCTGGGGCTGGTGCTTGTGCTGCTTGAGGTTGTGCAGTTGGAGCGGATCCTGCAGGTTGCTTCTCTGCTGTTGGTTGTTGCTGCCCCGCTTGTCTTTTATTAATAAATTCAAGTTTTCCTTTCTCAGTTCTTGCAACATATTTTCCAGCACGATCTACCCATCCGCCATGCCCATCTCCACGCAAACCAAGTTTCTTCGCCTGCATCGCTGCTTGCGACTCAGCTGCTTCAGATAAAAATTGGAAAAAACTCTTCATATTGTTTGTTCTTATACCTTTATTTATTAATTTTTACGCTCCCTCCAATTTCATAGAAGAGGCAAAAGCTCTTTCGCCAAATTTCCACCTAATTTGAAATAAGTCTTGATTATTTGCCTTTACTTGAATGCTATTTTGTGCAGTAGTAATTTTCTTTTCAAAAGTCGCACCATATGCAATAATTTTTGTCATTTTAGATTCTGCTATTGGATCAAAAAGAGATGCAGTATATTTTCCATTTTGTCCGCTACCTGTAATTTTAACGTAGGGAAGTTTCATAGTTTCTTCATCTTCATTTAAAAAATCATGACCCAAAAATACCTGTTGCTCCCACACTTCCATTTTAGTTGTTAAATGATTGTATAGATAATCTCTCAATTCTTCATAACAAGGATAAGCGTACACAGGTATAATATTTGTTTTATACCAGGATTCATTACTCTTGAAATAAGCATTTCTAGCAGTATCACTATCAGCAATACTTTGCAACGCTGGTTCAGAAGAAAGCAACTGAGATTTATATTTTGATATGATGGCATCGAATGGTTTTGTAGAACCTAACCCTAAAGATGTTTGTATGGCTCCCATCCCTGGATTTTTAAATCCAGTTTTTCCTGCCTTAGTTGATTTTGCAGATATGCCATAAAAAATACCTTTATCTGTCTTAACTAAAACATCTGTAGGGTTTTTTCTTTGATCGACTGAAAATCCAATGACAGAATTAAATGAAAATCCGGGTCTAGCAGTCCACCACGCATTCACCGGGGATCCCATATTTTTATTTTTAAGAAATTCTACAAATTTATTATATTGAGCCACTGCTCTTCCTTCTTGATCTAAAACTTCAGATCGTTTATTTTGTTTTAGTAAACTCGAAACTCTTTGTGAAAATTTTTGTTGGGTAGTAGCATCCGGATAAGAGTTTCCATTTAAAAGGACGGAAAGGTGTATTTCATTAATATCAGCTCCAGGAGTGTTTGATGACATAATACTCAAATACTTTTCAAGTATTTAGAAGTGGAGTGTAAGGAAATCGAATCCTTATTGCTGGAATGCAAATCCAGAGTAATAACCGTTATACGAACACCCCTCACTTAAACATTATAAAACCCACTCAACTAAAAGTCAAGTGGGTTAGAGCAACCTTGCGATTTATTTATTTCCCATTTTTTCTTCATAATCTTGTCTTGCTTTTTGTTGCCTTGCTTTTATTTCTGCTGCTTTTTGTAAAGATTTTTCTCTAAATCTTGATGATGCAGTATGTGATTTTTGTTGTGCTGCACTTCTTCTAGCAGCAAGTCTTGCGCGGGGTGACCCACTATATGCAATCATTCCTCTTTCATAATCAGAAGCAGCATCTTCACAAAATTGCTGAAAGGTTTTCATTACGGTTGACTTTTTTAGATATTTAGTTTAAAATACACCTTGATGTTTTACACATCGCACACAAACACACAGGAGAATACCTATGACACCTTACGAACTACGCTTTGAAATTTTTAAGCAGGCATATAACATGCTAAATGATAAATTTAGTATTGAACATGATACTGCTCGTTGTTGGAACGAAGAACCTAGGAATACTATTAAGATGGATTTTCCAGAGTTTCCTACTTTGGAACATGTTCTTAAACAAGCAGAAATCATTAATGATTTTGTAAGTTCCAAATAAAATTAAAGGAGGGGTTTTATCCCCTCCTTTTTTATTATCCTCTAATTGATATCAACCTCTAGTTTTTTTATCTGCTTCTTTCGATGTTTTGATTGCGTCTCTCTTAGTAATTGCAGATTGATGACGACCAGTATTTGGTTCACCTCTTACAATACCTGGATTCCCACGGGTAGGAAATCTTGAACCAAGAGTAGTGGCGCGATCCATTTGGGAAACTGTATCACTTTGCTTCGACAATCTACCTCTTTGTTGGTAGGTTTCGGGGTTGCTCCCTTTTCCAAGAACTTCATCTTTTTTTTGTCTTGCTTTTAGAGCACTTTCTCTTCCTTTTGCTGCTTGTTGAGGAGTTCTACCACTAGGTAATTTTCCTCTTCTATAATCAACATATGCTTCATCAAGAATACTATCTCTCCACTCTTCACTCATATTCACCATAATGGCTTCTGCTGCTTCTGCTGTTTCCGCATATCCCTCATCAAGGAGATATGAAAGAACAATATCGTAAAAATCTACTTCTTCATTATTAATACGACGCCCGTCAATGTGAGGCGAAGATCCTCTTACTCTACCTACTGCGGATGGTTCACCTTTTAATCGTGATCTTGCGATTGATCCAGCATCTCTCTTACTTAAATCGCCTCTATTTTTTAAGTTTCTTTCATCATAATCACTACTCATTCCAGATTGTCCATACATTTGGACTCTCTTTGCTTCGCCAACATACTCTTCATTACTTTTATACTGAATTGGACTGTCCTTTTTTACTTTATCATTATATGGTTTTCCTTTTGATATTGCCAATTGATCCTGTCTTCTCATAGTATCATTATATGGTTTTCTCATATCTCCAGTTGGGCGTCCACCACGAGTTGGAGATGGTTTAATCTTTTTTTCAGGACTCATATATCCCTCATAAAGTTCATCAGCAGGAGCATAAACTTCTGAATATGCTTCCATTAAACCACGCAGTTCTTTAGGATCCATTTTTACAAATACTTTTTAGTTATTTATAAATCAAACTAGTTCTACCGGATAATGTTCATAGTCATCTATTTTTGACTTAATCTTTCTTTTCTTTTTCTCTTCTTCTTTTATAGAAGACAACTCAAATAGTTCCGAATACTCAGCACCAAATTTTCTCAACAGTATACCCGCAATCATATTAGATTCATTTTCAGTATCGCTGCCAACATGTCCAGATCCATTTTTTCCACTCTCATGCTGCTTTAAATGAACTAATTCGTGAGAAAGAGTTCTTAAAATATCCATAGGATGCCGATCTAAAATATCAATGGTAATTTGATTTTTACCGTTGATTTGTCCAAATGCACCAACTTTACTGGCAAATTTTTGATCTTTAACAAAATTAATTTTTGGTGTAGTTCTGAGTTTCAAATATTTTTTTGCATAAGGAACAAACACTGACACAATTTTATCAAAATCTTTTGCTGTGATTTGATGTGCTGGTAGTTTAAAAAGGTTGAGACCTTCTCTCAACCTTTGTTGTTTTCTCCACTCAGAAAAGTACATTGTTTTTTTCTTTTTTCTAAGTATTTATTAGACACCAAGCACTACACTAATACCATCATCAATAGTTTGAATAACCGAACGAATATCAGAAACACGAGGAGGAACACTTACTTCATCATAAGTATATCCTTTCTGTGCATCAAATAGAACTTGACGAACTGCAGCAGCAGTACGAGCATCCATTTTAACTGCTATTTGTTTTTCTTTAGTCACAGATCTCCCTCCACACGATTTTCAGATCTCCACACATTAAAAGTTCCCTCAGGATAACGAGCACTCAACTTCTCAAAATTCATCTGCAGAACTTCATCAAAAGTAATATCAAGTGCCATACAGGCTTGTGCAAGATACCAACAGATGTCACCAAGTTCACGCTTGAGATGAAATGTTGCTTCTTGATTGTAAGGTTTTCCTTGGAGAATAATTTTCTTTACAACCTCAGTAAATTCTCCTGCCTCTGCGCCCATGCCCAAAGCAGCAGTCAGAAGACGAGGTACATCGACATCATCATTTGCCTCAAGTTCTGTCATGCGAGTAATGAGTTGTGCAAAGTCACTACTTGCAGGACTAGTGGTTTGACGAACAAACTCAACATATTTGTTTGTATCAATAATTTTTGTCATAGATTTAATGGTTCTAAATTGCTTTGAGGTAGTTTATTTGGTGTGATGTCTTCAATTTGTTTTTTTCTAGTAGTACATCCACCTTCTTTAGTATTAGAAACTGTGATGCTTGAAGTAGGAAGTTGCTTTGGAATTTCAATATCAACCACTTGTCCCATCAAGAATTGATTTCTTGTAATGGTTCTGTTTTGTGGGTCAAATGAAACCATCATTAAGGCATCAATTTCGTCTCCACAATCACAAATTTTTCTTCCAGTTTTAATTTCAATTACTGAAAAATAATCTTCGGATTTATATTTCAAAATTTAAATCCCTCAAAAGTTTTTTTGATTTTTGTTTCTTCATAATTATACTCTTCCTCTTGTCCACTGTCAACAATATCTTTTTGTGCAGACTGTTCACAATCATACAATCGCATTTTAGCACGGTCAATTCCAATTACAAACCGTTTATAAATTGTTGGATCATTATAACGATTCTTCAATTGTTTCACCATAATCTGTCCCAACTGCTCAAGCTCTTCAGTGCTAATAAGGGCAAACATAAGATCAGCAGTAGCAGGAAGACCAAAGGACTCAGAAGTATCAGTTAATTCTACGTCCGATGATCCAAATCCGCTCCTTGTCGTTTGTGTCGCACTCACAATCGGGACATTAAACTCCACTGCGAGTCCCCTAAGTTCCTCAGCAATCGCTTTAATATATGAATAAGAATTGATAGAGTTGTTTGCCTTGTGCCTAGAGGAAGCACATATATTAAGGTAATCAATGAAAATAATATCAGGTCTAAACGACTTCTTAAGAGCAAGTTCATTGAGAAGTGCCTTAAAATGTCCGGCATGAGCAGAAGCAGTTGGATACTCTTTAATTATAAGAGACCCTTGAGTTTTTTTAGATAAACTCGTGACTTTATTCTCAAACATCTGGCGAGGAAGATCTACTAATTGTTGAATTGGGACATTGAGAAGGTTTGCATCAATCCTTTCAGCAATACGTTCTTCTGCCATTTCAAGAGTGATGTAGAGAACATTCTTACCTTGGAGTAAAACTGATGATGCTACGTGACACATAAACAAAGATTTGCCCACGCCAGTTCCAGCTAAGGCAATATTAAGAGTTTTGTTGGGAATCCCACCTTTGGTAATTTTGTTAAAGTATTCAAGATCAAATTCAATTCGGGATTCTTTTCGATGATAAAACTCATATCGTTCCTCGTAGTTTTGAAGATAATCGTGTCCAATATTATTATCAAAAGATACTGCTAAGGCATCAGAAAGAATGCTTGGAATCGCATCACGATTTTTGTTCTCATTATTTCCATCAGCAATATGAATTGATTCCATAAGTGCCAAATAAATAGCACGATCACGGCACCACTTTTCAGTAGTATTAACTAACCAATTAAATTCTGAAGGAACATCATCCAAACAATCAATAAGGTGAATAATTTCCTTAAATGAAGATTCATTAATGTCTTTACGTTTTTCTACTTCAATATTAAGAACTTCTTTTGATGCTAGTTGATTATAATCCTGAACAAATTTTAAAATTTCCTCAAAAACAACTTTTTGATTTACATCTTGAAAGTATTCAGACTTTATAAATGGAATAACTTTGCGAAGATAATTTTCATTATAAAGGAGATTGCGAAGAATAAGAAATTCAATTTGGTCCATGAGGCATATCAAATACAAAGGTTATTCGGGTTTCATCGCCAATGTTAACTGTTCCATGAGGTAACTTATTATTAAACCAAAGTAGTGTTCCTGGTTCAACAATTACAGTATCAGTTCCACAAAAATACTGATATCTTCCAAGAATTGAGAGATGATACCTATCTCTGGTAAGATAATAAGTTCCCTCATCAATATGAGCACCAACTATTTCATTGATCGGTAATGAAAGAAATCCACACCGATGAATTTCTCTGTTTCCAAAATGTTTACGAATAATTTTTCGGATCTCACTGTGATGAGCATATGCTGGCGTTTTAATATTAATTTCAGAGTCTCCAACAAAATCTTCTTTATTTTTGACTCCACCCATTATAAGTTGCAAAGCACTTACAGGCAAGTCTGCAAATCCTCTATCAACTAAAGATTGAACATCCTTAATATGTTTTTGATGATCCCAGTCCTGAGGATATTTTTTAAGTTGATCTACGACTTTTGATACATTAATTCCAGTCTTGAGAATCTTGATCATGACCCATACTTAAATTCGGCCTTGGCAATCTCATCAAGTTTTTGCATTACTTCACCAGTAAAATATTCTTCGGGATTTGCAAGAATTTGCTTAGCATAAATTTTCTTACCATCAATCTCATAGCGTCCTGCTACATTCTTCCAGAGTCCACCAAGTTCACCAAGTTCCAAAAGACCATAGTAACGATCAAGGCCGCGCTCATCATAATATAAACGGATCTCAACATCTTTATTTTCTTTACTCAAACGCGATTTAGCAGTCTTAGCCTTGATAATATTTCCGACCACTTCTGTTCCATCTTTCTCTTTCTTCTTGCTGAGATAGATGATCGTACTTGCTGCGTACTTGAGTCCAGAACCTCCTCCCATTTCCTTAGTTGGTACGTAAGCTCCGATGACATCGTATGTATGATTTGTGACAATGAGCGGGACATTTGCTTGACCTAGTTTAAGAGTTAACATTCTAAACGCACCTTTCACAAGTTGCGATTTAGTCATATCACGAACTTGCTTATCATTCAGTGCATCAGTAATCTCTTTTTCTGTTGAGAGCATACCCAAAGAGTCTAGCACAAACATGCAGGGTTTGCGTTCTTCCACAGGTTTTTTTAAGTATAGGTCTACTGCTTTGAGTGCTTTTCCACGAAACTCTTCAATAGTAACAACATTAATAACCACGAGACGAGAAGTATCAATTCCACGGGATTCTAAAAGAGATTTATTGATAGCAGCCTCAGTGTCAAAGTAGAGACAGTAACCATCGGGATGAGTATCAAGAAAGTTCTTAACCACTGCGATAGAGAAAAAAGTCTTTCCAGTAGAAGACTCTCCAGCAATAGCAGTAATCTTATTCCCAGATACACCACCAAATATGCTACCTGAAACCAGTGCATTAAAAATATATGAACCCGTGTCAACATACTTTTCGGTCTCATCAATATCTGCAGCAAGTTGCGTATATTCTCCACCAATTTCTTTTACAATATCTTTAAGAAAATCCATTCATTCCCACCTCAAAGTTTTTAAATAATCCAAAACATTTTCTCTCACATCCATCAGTTCATGATAACATTTTTGATTGTGAGCACATTGTCTAAGTTCATTATCAGGTTTTAAAACACTCTCAACAAACAAATCTAGTCCCCTGTTCCATTTAACTTGTTTTGATTCATTATCGTCTATACTATTTTGATCTTTCATAGAAAGAATGCCTCTAAAGTATTAGTTTTTTCTATATTCCATCCAATAGAATTTAAAATTGTTTTAAGTGGTTCTAAAAATGCTTTCTCAAATTGTAAATCATAATCTATGTATTTGTCAAGACCAAGTTCTTTTGGAAAATCTTGGATAAATGAAATAACATTTTCATGAATAATATTTGGTTTTTTTAAATATACAAACTTGATTTTTTCTCCATTTGCAATAAGTGAATATTTATTTGTCAATTTCTTTTCTTTTATATAATGATTAAACAGAAGTGCTCCACGAACATGAATTGGTGTTCCTTTGTTGTAAATTTCAAATGATGATTGATACTTACGAACATCAGAAGCAGTTCTGGGAAAGGCAATCTCTTGCGGAGAAATTTCTTTAAATTGTTTACGACATTTGTCAATAAAATTAACTACATCATCTTCTGTTCCACTCATCATCAATTTCAGAGCATCCTTAATCATTTTACGGCAAGGTGCAGGAGTGGATGATTTAATTGCCTCAATGCCCATGATTTTCAGTTTAGGCTCTTCGTAACGAACACCTTCACTATCCCAGACATTAAGAATATAACGCTTTTTAGCAGTCCAGATTCCACGATCAGCAATGTTCTCACGCTTCATCTGCATCTTCTGGTCATAAGCATTTACATACTCAGCCAGTTCTTGGTAACAACTCTCAATATACTTTTCAAGTTCCACCTGACAGATCTTATCAAGGAACGAAACAATGCTTTCAGTAGTTTTCTCTCTTCCTTGGTATACAGTTTCAACCAAAGGACCCATATTAAGATAGATAGAGTCAGTATCTGAAGCAATAACATAATCAACACCATCAGTTTTGAGAATTTTATTCAGGTAGGCATTCATCTTGTTCTCAATCCAACGGATAGAAACCTGACCAGACAAGGTGATTGCCTCAGCGTTTGCTAGTTTATAATAGCGGAAATACTGATTTCCTATTGCTCCGTACAAACTATTAATTTGAATTTTTCTTGCCATTTGATTATTGGTATATTTTGAAATATTTTTAATGCAATTTTGGCGAAGTTTTTTCAATTCATCTGTTGAAATTTTAGAATAATCAAGTTCCATAATATTTCTCCAAAGGAATGTTTCTCCACATTAATGTGCGAGTAACGTTTGAATTTCTTGCACCATCTTTTCTATAAAGATTTTGTTTAGAAATCCATAAATTAAATTCTTCTTCACTCATAGAAATAAATTTAATTCTTGTATTTTTTCTAGTTTCTGATATTTTTTTCATCTTTTCTGACGAACAGGGAGAAGATTTTCTATTTTTTGGATATTCTATTTTCATTCCAGTTTTCTTTTCCCTCATTTTTTCTATACCTTTTTTTATAACATCTTCACTCGCCCCAAAGTATTTTTTTCCTTTCATATCATTTCTAGATTTTCCAGTTCTTATGGTAGATAAGCAATTTCTAACTATTTCATACTTTCTAGAAGTATAATTTCTTTCTTGCAAATCATTAGTAACGCACATCATAGCAAAAGCAGAACCCATACTAAATGTTTTGCCAGTTCTTACTCCATATCGTTTTAAACAAATTTTGTAAAGTAACCAATGTGCCAGAAAATGTTCTCTTGGAGTCAACCCAACTATCCTATCATTTTTTCCATAAATTGAAATTGGAAAAGTATGATGTTCTTCAATATAAAAATTAGTATGTTTTCTTTTCCAATTTCTATTTTCTGCATTTCTAATTAACTTACAATAAGTCTTTAAATAATTCATTTGACTTAAATACTCTTTTATTATTTATATTATAAAGTATTTAAATCAATTTTTCTTTTCTTCAATTCACTTTCAATCTCTTCCAATCTAGATTTTTCCTTCAGCATTTCTTTTTTAAAATATTGCCTATCATTAAAAATTTTTTCTACAAGTTCAGGAAATATTCCCCTTTTAGATGTATCATACAAACAACCATTTGCACACACACACTTCCCCTCAACATTTTCAATAATAATTTTTTTATTTAATAATTTGTCAACAGTTACTCCTGGATATTTTTCATCAAGAAGAGTTTCTGGAGAAATATTATATTGCATAATGAGGGAAGGATATAGAGATGTTAAATCAAAACTTACAACCCAATCATACTTACCCGGAATAGGTTCCTTTACATAAGCACCAGCATACTTAGAATCTTTATCGGTTTTTTGCTTTTGAGGAATTACAATGTTTCTTTTTTTAAGATAGTTATAGATGATATTATCCCACATTCGAACTTGATAAAAAACATCAGCATAATTTACCTTAGCATCATATGCCATCGTTAGGGCAAGTTCGATTAATTTCATCTTGTCTTCCAGACGGTCAACAAGTTCTACGTCAATAATATTGTACTCAATAAACTTTTGCCACCCTTTAGTATAAAAATCTTTAAAAGTATCAAACTCAGAGTGATCCAATTTTTTCTGCCCAAGTTCTACTTCTGCAATATAATCCAAGCGATAAGATTCTTGAGCTTTATAAGTAAACTTTTTATACAAATCCAAATAGTCTAATTGAGTAAGACCACCAATATCAAACACAGTATGTTTACGCCCATTTATAAACACTTCCCCTTCTGTAACAAGTCCCCAATTAGACATTCTCTTCATTAACTTCTCGCCAAGAACGCGATTCAGTCTTTTGCAAATGTAGGGAATATCATATAACTGAATATTCCAACCAGTAATCACATCAGGAACATCAACCATCCAATAATTAATAAAATGATTGAGAAGTTCGTATTCAGAAGGACAACAATGATAAGTTACGTCCTTACGAGAATTGTTAAAAGGTTTTACTCCCCATGTAATAATTTTTTTTGTTGTATAATCCTGAATTGAAATTGAAAGAATCTCCTCTGAACAAGATTCTACATCGGGGAATCCAGATTCAGATGCTACCTCAATATCCAAAGTTACAAGTTTGATTTTACTAATATCAAACTTAATTTCATCTTCTGGATATTTTTCTGAAATATATTGGCAAATATATCTATCATTGCCATAGATTTCAAATCCATCTACTCCATCATATTTACTATAAAACTCACGACAATCTCTAACTGTACCAGGATTTACTGGTTCCACAGATTCTCCATTTAAGGTTTTATACTTAGATTGTTTTTTAGTTTTTACATATAATGTAGGAAAAAACTCATCTCTATTTTCAAATCTTTTCCCATTCTCGACTCCACGAACTAAAAATTGATTTCCAATCAACTGAACATTAGTATAAAACCGTTGTGTCATTCTTTAATCAAATCCTCATATTTTTCAAGAAGTGTTGGAGTCGGATCGACAAGAGTGAGAATCTTATCCGAACTCATCATAAAAGTAGATTGTTTTGTATATCCGCAAAGAAATGGTTCCATTGTTTGGTCACTTCTTACCACAAATGGTTTAATTAACCTACAGTCAGGTTCCCCAATTTCAGAACCAACTTCCTCAATCTGACTGATCAGAATCAGATTGTTCATTAACGCTAGTATCTTTATCAGATTCGATGTCATTTTTTAGTACGTCCTTTTCATAAAGTTCAAAAAGTTTTTCTACAGGGGTAACCATTGTAACAACCCAATCCGATGGAACTGGAATCGTTTTTTCCCTTGCCAGAGGCATCCATGGATACATGGAAATAAGTAACTCGGATTTTTTTTCTGGTTTTTTTGGATGAACTTCATCCTCAGATAAAGGAGCAGCAGTTCTTAACTTTACAACACAAGGTTTATTTAAAAAATATCCAATAACTCTGCGCTCTTCATCTTCACCGACAACCATTTCTTGCACATCTGCAATGATGTCTTCTCCAGATTTTAGCAATAAAACCTTAATAGTCATAATTCATTTATACCTCTATTCATTATAGAACAAAAAAATGGGGAAGTCAACCTGGATTTTGCCAGGTGCTTCCCGCGCCGACGATATTCATTTATATTTAGTCTCCATCTCCATCTCCACTTCCACCAGAACCACTTCCAGGATTAATCGGAACTGCTCTTCCAGCACCTACATTGGTCACTCTTCCCTTATGATAAACTTTGTGTGGTTTTGCTGCAGGAAACGCAATTGTTTTTATTTCACTAAGAAACTGGTGGAAGGTTTTCATTTTGTTTTTATTTTATTTAGAGATAATCTTTTCTCTTATGATGATCAGGAACAATTCTACCAAGAGTAACTGTTAGAAGCCCATCCTCAAAATCAACTGATCTAACTTCCGTGTCATCAGAGAGTGTCCAAGAACGTGTAAATGACCGTTGAGCCAAACCTTTGTGGAGATAGTTGCTCTCCGTTTCTTTATCTTCTTTTTGACCTTCAACAAAAAGTTTCCCATCTTGCGTATAGACATAAACTTCCTTCTTTTTAAATCCAGCAAGTGCAAGTTCCAATCTTGACTCTACATTACTAACTTGAACCAAATTGTATGGAGGATAGTTAGAAGTCGTTTCGTGAAGACTGAAGATACGATCAAAGTATTCATCAAGTCCAATGCTATTGCGGGTAATCTTATCCATCAATGTAGGAAGATCCGCAGTAGTATACCTTGTGAGGTTAGTCATTATGGTAGCTCCTTTTAAAGCGAGTTTGTGTTTTGTGGACCCCGAAGGCATCCAATACTATTTAACCATAAAACAAAAAGAGAAGCAAGGTAAAAACCGAACTTCTCTTTAGGGTGTTCCGACTTTTGTAGAGACCGCACGAAAGTCTCAATTATATTTATTCGCCTTCTACTACTTTTCCTTTTTTACCAATATTATACTTTTGCTCCAAAACCCAATCTCCCTTGTCCTTATACGAAAGAACCTTAATTTGATTTAGAGGGGCAATATCTGAAACATTATCTTCCTTGACAACAGTAATCAATCCCCAGTCAGACAAAAGACGAGCAATACGATTGCGGCGCTGAACATCATTCACAGTCAGGTTTGCATGTTTGCCATCCAAAGCAAACAATTCCTTAAAGTGGACAATATAATATCTACCTTGCTTATGCAGAATATGGCAAGATTGATATAATTTTTTTTCTTTACGTGAGGCTACTCCAATACGAGTTAAAGTTTCACGTACTTTAAGAAAATCATCAGGTTCATTAAGAACCACTTCCACCATTTTGTCCTGAGACCATTCTACAGTTGGTTCTACCGTCATTTTGTTCCTCCAGTTTCAAGTCGTTGTTTAATAAAATTAAGTTGTTCCTTAGTAAGAATTTTTAGAGCTTGATATGCTTTTTCATTATTATAACCATAATAAGATTTAACACATTCTAAGTCTGTGACTCTTTCTTTTCGGAGCCAGGGAGAAAATCTCTTCTTTTTCCTTAGACTATTTAGATAGAACGAATATTGCATATCTTTGTCAAGTTGATGACGCATATTCATCTCATTTGCATACATTACACAATCAATGTGTCCAGACAAACAACGATTGATAATGTAAGGAGCATATTCCTTAATATTTTCGGAAAGATCTTCCTTTGTGAAGTTAATTGAGTTTAACCAGTCCTTCAATTCCATAATTAAAAAGCAAGAGTTCTTTACGTTGTTTTTGCTCACGCATATATTCACCAACGGAACGCATCGTATAAGTCAAATCAAACTCAACAGCATTCCATTTTCCACCTAAGAAGCGGTTTTTTACAAGTTGATCAGTATTATAACTTACCAACATATCCATATTGTTGGAATTGCAATCAGCAGCAAACTTATCGTGATCAAATCCTTTGTGCATTGATCCCTTGTTCCCATAGAGATTATCCTTAATGTCATAAGGAGGATCGAGATACATAAAAGCACCTTTGTTCCCATCCATCAGATAATCGTAGGAATAGTTAGTTATACGCCACTTTTCAATTATCTTAGAATACCCAGGCAACTTTTCGATCCCCCGCAAGCTGAAGTTGGAGTTAGATGCCTGTTCTGAAAATGAAGAACTCTCTGTGAGACCACTGAAAGAACACTTATTAACAACATAGAAAGCCACAGCACGATCAAAATTTGACACATCTTTATCATTAATCTTCTCCTTAGAAACTAAGAAAAGTTGTCTTGCTTTATCTGGAGTATTGCAAGTGCTTTTAAGAGTTGTAAGTGCATTGGAAAGATCAACACCAAACATCTGGAGTTGCTGCCAGAAGTTTACAAGAGGTTCATACAAATCATTCACCCAAATATCTAGGCTTGGGTATTTTTTGGTGATGTAAATTGCAACACTTCCTCCACCAAGAAATGGTTCTCTGAACTCACTATAGTTGCGAAGATCGGGAAAGTAAGGTCCCATCTTTTCACAAGCACGGGACTTACCCCCAGGATAACGGAGACAGGTTTTAAGACTCTTTTGACTGGTCATAATCAGGTTTGTGATACTTCAAATACTCTCTAAAAGTGAGTTTCATTTCTTTCTGTGTCATACCACAATGCTTTGCGGCAGCAGGAAGATTCATTGTAGCACGAAATAAACCTTCATTTGCATCCTTTACATTTTCAGGAGTTGTCTTGACTGGAATCTCATAAAGAGATGCTTTATTAATTTTAAAGAAATTCATCGAAACTCGCACTCCACCATAATTTCAGTCAGTGCCGCTAAGAGGTTAATTTCCTGATCAGCCACGAACGCACATTGGTATTGATACTTAGCAATAATAAGAACGGCAGCGGGAATAGTTGCGGGTGAAAGGCAATCATAAGCGGTGTCATAAACCCTGCGGAGTAGATGAGAAGCATCGTTGTCCAGGTTGGAGACCACCCACTTTCGGACTTCAGTAAAGTTTTTATCTTTGAGAGATTTAACCAGTTCATTTACGGAAACATCAGAAAAACTTGCAAGAATACCAGAATCAATTTCTCCACCAACAGAGTATCTTTGGCACTCATTAAGAACCCTACGCCAATCGGGGAAGTGTTTATTAATCAGTTCGGCAAGGACTTTAGGATCGTATCGTACACCTTCCGCATCCAAGATGTCTTGTAGACGCTTGAAGAAGGATCCTGCCAACTTGGTTTTTTCTTTCCCTTTGATCCCAAAGTCGATGACGGCACATCGGGAGTGGAGGGGTTCGATAATTTTGTTTTTGTAGTTGCAGGTGAAGATGAATCGGCAATTGCCAGCAAATTCCTCAATAAACGCCCGTAGTAAGAGTTGTACGTCGTTTCCTGTGTTATCTGCTTCGTCAATGATGACGACTTTGTGTTTAGCATCTGACGAAAGCGAAACGGTCGAAGCGAAGTTTTTCGCATTGTTTCGGACAGTATCGAGGAATCTACCCTCGTCGGATCCATTGATGACATAAACATCTACCCCCAATTCATTACAGAGTGCTTTTGCAACTGTGGTCTTACCAATGCCAGGAGGACCAGCAAGAAGCATATTTGGAATTTCACCCTTATTTAGAAAGTCCTGAAATGTCTTCTTGGTACTCTCAGGGAGAATACAATCTTCAATTGTTTTAGGGCGGTACTTTTCAACCCAAATAAAATCACTATTCATAATTTAGACCCAATCAGGTTTTCGTTGCGGCATACGAAGATAATTAGATGCAACCCAAGGTTTGGATGCGATATACATCTTGTAAGCAGTAAAAGTGTCAATGCTTGTGTCAAGTTTATACTCATCTGGCATTGCACGGGCAAATGGAGTTACTTCTGTAATCTTTCCCTTAGGAAAAAGGTAATATGCCTGTAAAAGAGTATTATAGCACGAATGGATCTTACCATAACGAACTGCATACTCATCACACAGATTCATACCGTGCTTAATCAACCAGTAGGCATTATCAATGGTTTTTGCTGCCCATTGAGTGCAGGGATGATTGCGAAAGGCACCCTTCTCAGTTGCATAGGTTGTACCATCTGCTTTAGGAAGAGTGCCATAGTTATGATACCACTTGGATGCCACGATAGAAAGCATTTGGCAGCATTCAAGAGGCATCTTCACTATATGTTTGTCAGGAAGTACGATTGCACTCTCTGCAGGAAATTGGTTAGTTACAAAGATGTTCATCCAAATGTCGAATCAGGTTCCATAGCAATATAATAGCAAAGATCATGATTCTTTGACTGGAATCGTGACAAAAGTTTTTGAGACACGACAACTTCATAAGTTCCAGGAAGAATCTTTATATTTTCTACCTTAAAGTTAAAAACAAAATCGGATTCTGTTTCACCAACCACAATAGAAAAATCGTTTGATGTGTCATTCTTTTTATCACGAACTACCAGTTTCACAACACCTGCTTCACCAACAGCAGAGATATCGGGAAGTTGATAAACTGCAGCTGCTTTAAGAAGTTTATCCAGTTGATCAGTACTCAACTCAAAACAAACATCTTCAGAGGGTAAAACAATATCTTTATCGGGAGGAGTGATGATGACATTTGGATCTGCAAAGAAATACTTAGATCGTGATTTTCCTTCACGAATCACAACATATCCATCATTAGCGAAATCCAACTCTGGTGTCTTATAAAGATTTAATCCATTCAAGAATTGATTTAAATCATAGATACCGAAATCTTTGGAGAACTCTTCAGAAATTGTTGCTTCTGCAAGAATATTCTTCATCACACTAATTGTGCGAAGTTTATTTCCCTGCTTAAAAAGAATTGATTGATTAATCGAAGAAAAGTTTTTCAGAACAGAAAGAGTTTTATCAGAAAGTTTCATAATTTGAGGTTTCAGTTTCATAATCAACGGAATTCAGTAAGACCATTATCTTTGCGAGTATAATGACCGTCAAAGTGGAGCAGGAGCATAGCATAGTGAATAACTTTCATCAAGTCACGCTTGTTGCGACCATCCTTATCACCATAACGGCTTCCATACTTGAGAATGTTTGCCTGGCAAAAACCAGCAGCAAGTTTCTTCGCTGCCATTAAGTCAATAGTTTGGATATCGCTGTAGCCATCTTCATCTCCACAGTAATGACCGTGATAAGTGCTAGTCACATACTCCTCAACATCTTTGAGGATTTTATCCTCATTGTATTTCCAAAGATGATTTGTAGATTCGCTCATATTAAGATTAAAGGTGTAAGGTGAATTCAAAGTCAGGTGATCATCTCCCAGTCCACCAGGAAGTCTAGATCCAAGAACAAGCATGTCTGGTGAAGCATTGGGATTTCCAGTCAAACTAATTCCATCTTCTTCCCAAAAGTCTTGATTTGATAGGTTGGGCATTAAATTCCAATCGTTGTTTGAATAAGGATACTCGTCCATAATAAAGGGGAAGGGTCATAATTTACCTTCCCCAATTATATCAGAAAGGGTCTTTCTGGTCAACAGGAAGTTGGAAGTTAACATCAATCTTATCATAGAGTTCCAAGAATGATTGCTTGGTCTCATCATCAAAACGATTGACACATACTTGGATTGCCTTTGCCTTATCGTTAAAGATGCTATAAGCACGGATAATATGAACCAAGCGACGGGTGCTGATAATTTCCTCAATACCACCATCGTAGAACGTTTTACGGATCACGTCCGACCAATCAACCAACCGCTTGCAGAAGTCTCGGTCCTCAACTCCAAGATCCAGAGCGATGCCCTCAAGGATCTTCTGCTCAACAACAGGAGCAGGATAAGACTGCTCAAAGGTCACAGGGAACCGCTCCAGGAACGCCTCATTGAGCACGTTGGTGCCGATAAATCGACCATCATCAGAACCCTTGCCTTTGGTGTTTGCAGTAGCAATCACATTAAAACCATCAGAAGGTTTCACGAAGCGACCAATCTTCTTCAGGAAAACACCTTTACCTTCGAGAACAGATTGTAGGCAAAGAATCTTGTTGGAGGCAAGGTCAATCTCATCCAGAAGCAAAATTGCACCACGCTCCAGTGCCTCAATTACAGGACCATTATGCCAAGCAGTTTCACCGTTCACAAGACGGAAACCACCAATCAGATCGTCTTCATCAGTTTCGACAGTAATGTTAACACGAATTAGTTCACGTTTCAGTTGAGCACAAGCTTGCTCAACGCTAAACGTCTTACCATTACCCGAAAGACCCGTAATAAACGTTGGATAAAAAAGACGGGACTGAATAATTTTTTTAATATCATTAAAATTACCAAACTTGACGAAGGTATCATCTTTATCGGGAATAAGGTTTTTTTCCACAACAGGAAGAACGGCGGGAGATTGATAAGAGCGTTCGATCTGCTGAATTTTTTGTTGAGTGACTTCGAGATTCCATTTACCACGACCTACTTTAAAGTTTTCCAGTCGTTTGGTTACAGTAGGATAGGAAAGATTTTTAGAAACACAATAACCGCGAACATCAGCAGCAGTAAACTCTTTACCAAAGGTAGATTTTAAATCGTTGATAATTTGATCGTCGGTCATTTGAATGCGAGACATAATGTGTGTTTGTTTTAACTGAAGTCATTATAAAGCAAAAAGGGGGTCTCAAAGACCCCTAGTGGTCAGTTTGCCAACTGGTTTCGGAGTGTCTCAAGATATTCCTTGCTGCCACAATGACCCTTGTATCCAGGATAGTACCTTTCAACCATGGCAGGAATACCCATTGCGGTAATTGCACTATCACACTTTACCCAAACCTCTTTGGTATCATACTTGACTACATGGTCAAATGGAAATTTAGATTTCATTGTTCAACTGTAAATGTTTTGTTCTTAACTTTAGTATCAAATTCACCAGTTCTACCTGGCTTCATACTTCCTATTGTAACATTTTTACCTTTGCCTGGCCAAGATGTTTTAGAAGTTCCTTTAAGAGTTGAACTTCCACCAGGTTTACGCTGAATTAATACGGAATCTTGATTGTATTTTTTACCAAGTTTTTCAATTGTTTTTTTAAACTTTCTTTTACCTTTTTTGCCAGGAGTAATGATGTGAGATTTTTCACCTACCTTTGTCTCTTGAGGAGTTCCAGGATTTTCAGTATATCTACCAGAAACTTTGGTAGGTCCAGGAAGACCAGCACCTCTTACATCTCTCTCAAGTTGTCTTGAACGTGCTTTGTTTTCTGCTTTTGATTTGTCTCCTCTTTGAGCAGACATAATTGCCATTCCACCTTTTTGAGACTTACTCATTACGCGAGTAAGAGAAGTCTCTTGAATGGAATGACATTCAGATACAAACTCTTGAAAAGTTTTCATATTGGTAGATACTTTTTAGATATTTATGCAACGAGTGAAATGAATTCCCCCAAAACCTTTTTATTGAGTTTCTTAGTCTTCAGAGACTTCACAAAGGCAGATTTGATTTGAGATTTAGTGGCATCTTCAGCAACATCAAACTCTGTATCTTGAGAAAGTGCTGACGCTGAAAGTCCAAAGTAAGCATCATACCCAGAGTTAGTAACGGTAAAACTTCTCAGTTTTTTCCAATCATTTTGGATTTTTTCATATTGTTTATCACCAATTTTGTGATACATGCTAATAAAACGGTTTACATTACGTCCCTCAAGAACACGAATTCCAATAAAGTTTACTGAAGAAAACTTGTCCTTTAAATTGCGAAGAATAACCTCAGTGAACTCATGATATCCACGTCCAACAGTATATGTTGTTCCAAGTTTACGATCTCGAAGAAAAGTTTTATCTGGATTTACTCCACGAACACCAAGATAAGGTTCAGATTCCCAACCAAGTTTTACCTCAACATGATAGGGAAGATAATTTGCTTCACCATCAGTCAGCACAATGCACTGAACTTTTTGAAGTTTGTTTTCTTTTTGGAACTTGGGAAGAATTTGATGAAGAGAAATCAGTGCCTCATTCAAAGGAGTTCCAGAAAGACATAGACGATTAGGATATGTATAAGCAGAGCGATAAGTATTAGAAAAACATACTGCAAGACGCCAGACATTTAACATTTGATGCTCAAGTTGCTTACCAGAAACCTTACTAGTAAGAAGATTCATGAGAGAAAAAGTTTCATCTACACAAATCAATCCCTCTTTCTTTTCATAATGAGAGGTTCGATCTGCTGCTTTAACAGTTCCCGTTGAATAATCATATTCACCACGCCGCCACTCATTTGTAAAAGCATAGACCTCAAAGGGAATTGAAACTTTTTTACAAAACCAAATAAGGTTAAAAAGTTGTTTGCAAGTATCAAGTAAAACGTTCTGCATGGAACCACTCCAATCCAAAATGAATACGAGTCCATGATTTTTTCCATCAGGAACTACAGTGACTTTTTTAAAGAGATCTTCACTATATTTGTAAGAATGCAAACGAGACGTATCAAGAACACCAGTGCGAGCAGTTGAAGCACGAGCATATTGATCTGCTGCCTTGCGACACTCAAACTCTTTTACCAGATAATTGACCTCTTTCTGTGCGGACAGTTTAAACTTTTTGTACCCTTCGTCTGCATCCAAGAACAAACTATCAATAGGAAGGTGTTTGTAATTACTTTTTAGATTTTCCTCATATGATTTTTGTTGTTGAGCAAAGCAAGAATCAATGTCGTTATGAACATCAACATTTTTACCAATTACAGTATCAAGATTAACTTTGGGAATCTCTACATAAACATTCTCATAACCATCTTGATTTACCAAATCACGAATCTTATCTTCCAAAGAATCTGCGGTGCGAACTTCAGGTTCTTCATCCTTCTCACCACCCTGATTAGTAGGAGTAGATTGTTGATCCTGTTCGGAAGTTCCACCATAAGAATCAGTTTCTCCAGGTTGCTCCTGTTCATTCTCACCTTCCTGCTGGTTACTAAAATCAGAAGCAGGTTGATTATCTGCACCACTTTGCTGAGATTCAAGATTATCCAAAGAAGTTTTGGTTTCTTCCTGCTGCTTTTGCTTACAATACTTGTAAAGTGCCTCTGCAGCAATCAGAACATCAGCAAAAGATTCAGTATCGGCAATCAGGTTGATAATTTCAGTCTCTTCACCACGCTCAATCGGAATATCAATATAGTTTCCAATCTTGAACCACAGGTTAGCACGGTCGGCAAGATTATAAGTTTCCAGATTATCATCACCAATCTGGAAGAAATCTTCGTCGGCAAGTTCCCGATAACCATTAAAGAAAGTCTTAGCAAGACCAGCATAACGACGCTTCATCAATTTCTCAATACGAGCATCCTCAACCACATTCACAAACTGAGGTGGAATCTTGTGCTCCTGCAACCAATCCTCATCAGGCGTATAGAGAGCGTGACCGACCTCGTGACCCACCAAAAGGTCATAAACGGTGTTGCTTGCCTTCTCCCACAGAGGCAGGGTCAGCACACGGGTATGAACGTTAAAGCAAGCAGTGGATACCTTTTTATGCTCAACCACAAGGTCTTCAGTGGCAAGAAGTTTAGCAAGTTGGGACTTGATTTCGTAGCGGACGGTCATAGATTTGATTTCTTATGGAACTATCATACAAAAAAAGAGGGTGGTGAGACCCTCTAGTGTGCCAGTTTGAAAAGTGGTCTTCAACCATTAAGATTTTAATTTACCAATTATCCTGAAGTTCATTACTTCTAGGTCTTCCAGTATCTCTTTTACGTCCTCCTGTTCGTCTATTATCGTCCTCTTTTCTTTGAGATCTATCAGGATTATGAGCATCAGCGACCTTGCCCATTTTTGCAACTCGTTTTGGATTGCTATGCCTTGCAGATTGGTTTATCATTTTGCCTACAGGAAGTTTTTTATATCCTTCATCAACAATCTCTTCTCTCCACTCTTCACTCATATTCGCCATAATAGCAAGAGCTGCCTCATTTGTATCAGCATAACCTTCAGCAACTAGGTGCTCAAGAATGAAATCAAAGAGGTCACCTTCAAACTCTTCTCTCATTCTACGTGCTGCAGCATTTCCACTCCCCCTATCAGTATTTGCACCACGACCAGAACGCCCCCCTCTTCTTGGAGCATTTGGTCCTGGTCCTTCTTCACCACCGTGTTCCATTCCTTTCTGTCTAGCGGAATACTTTGTAAAGAGTCTGTCAGCAGCCATTCCCTTTTTTTTAGGTTGGGTTTGCTTCACTCTTCTTTGAGCAGCATCCATTCTATCAATATTAGCATTTCCAGAACCACCAGGACCAGCATCTTGACCACGACCACCATAGACACTCATAGGACCAGAAGCTGGGCGACCTCTTGGATCTGTGCGTGTTTCATCAAGTTCATAAACTTGATTATAAGCTTCTTGAAGGGCACGAAGTTCTTGTGAGTTCATCTTTACAAATACTTTTTAGTTATTTATAAAATAAGAAGCGTCTCCTTGTGAGAGACGCTTCTTGAGTGCTTGGCGTCGTGCCTTTGCTTGTCGGAGTGCTTGCGGTTTCAGTTTCCGCTTCTGCTCCTTCTTAGAGTGGTGGTAGCGATTGGGGACTTGCATTAGTCTTGTGCTTGTGAGGACATCATACGGGAAAAACCTTTGACTTTCTCGAACCTTATGACACTTTCAAATTTGTCATGCAATTCAGACTTATGAGAAATCACAAAGATATTAGCATCTTTAACCACGTAACGGATAATCTTTAAAAACTCATCTGTTCCTTGGCTGTCCAAAGAACTATCAAATACTTCATCTAAAATCATTAAGTTTGTGGAAACTGAATTCTTAAACTTAGCGACTTCTCTCCAAGTAAAAAGAAGCGCAAGGTCAATTCTCTGTTTCTCACCTTCACTGAAAGAACTATAAGAAAAGTCTTCGTGAATTGGAGATTGGACGGTTTCGTTAAACTCCTCATCAAGAGTAAAGTTAATATAAAAATCCATCATCTGGAGATAACGGTTTACTTGCTGATTTATCAGCGGTAGATACTTCTTGATAATTTTAGTTTTAACTCCACCGTCTTTAAGTAAACTATATGTAAAATCGTAATATTGAATAGACTCTTTTTGAGTTGCTAGTTCTTCATATGTATTTTGGAGATCTGTTTTAAATGTTTCTAACTTTTCATGTTCAGTATTTCTGTTTTCAAGTTGATTGGTAAGTGTTTGAATTTCACTTTCCAAATCTCTGATTTGTCTTTGGCATCCAGAGATTTTAGTATTGTTTTGAGAAATGTCATGTGTTAGTTTTGTAATCTCCTTAGAGAGAGAAATGAATTGACGCTCTCGCTCTTCTTCCTCTTTAATTGCCCCCTCCAGTTCTAGATAACCAGATTGCAACTCTTTTGCTCTAGATTGAGCGTCGTTAATTTTATTTATTCTAAAGACTTCTTCTATTGATTGAGTGCAGGTAGGACAAACCGTATTCTCTGTGAAGAACTTATGCTCCTCTGTAATTGTTGATACTTTTTGAGAGATTTTACCTTTGAGATTTCCCAACTTCTTCAGTTTATCAGTCGCACCAATAAGTTCTTCTTGATCTTTTTGATGACCCTTAAGACTATATCCTATAGCATCATTATCTGCCTCATAATTGTCAATTTCGGCATTTAACTTGGCAATCTTTTCTTTATTGGCATTTATGTTGGCATTACCACGATTCTCAAGTTCCTCAATAAAGTTTTTTTGCATCTCAACTTTTTCTTTGAGAGTTTGTTTCTTTAATTCCAGAACTCTAATATCTTCTTTGGACTGTCTTATTTTTTCTTTAATGATTGTATTCATTGAAGAAAATATTTTAATATCAAGCAAATCTTCAATAACTTCTCTACGATGCGCTGCCGAAAGTTGCATAAATGGAACAAAAGTGCTACTACCCAAAATTACAATTTGAGTAAAAGACTTATAATTCATTTTAAGAACATTTTGCTCTAACCATTTTTGCTGATCTAAAGTTGCAGCAGATTGATCTAAAGCAGAATCATTTCTCCAAATTTCAAAAACATTAGGTTTAATTCCACGAATAACTTTCCACTTCGTCTGCCCTATTGAAAAATTAACCTCAACTACACAGTCCTTTTCATTCGTTGAGTTAATCAGTTGAGGTTTATTAATTCTACGAAATGGTTTTCCAAATAAAGAAAATGTAAGAGCATCCAGAACCGTACTTTTACCAGCACCATTTGTACCGACAATCAAAGTCGTAGAGTTATTTTGAAAATTAATTTCAGTATATTGATTGCCAGTAGAAAGAAAATTTTTCCACTTAATTTTTTCAAATGTAATCATGTTTTTGTGTTCTTGGAGGAATTACAATATCATTTGGAGTAATTACAGTATACTCATATCCATGAGATTCGCAAATTCTAATCATCATATCATCTTCAACTTCAATAACATGCATTTCTGGATAATCATCTTCTTCTAACATCAAAGCATAACGAGTTGCATCATCCTCTTCCTCAAAGAGATAAAGAACTTGTTCTCCTTCTTCATTTTGGACAGAATATGCACCTTCGTCTTCTTTACCTAAGATTGTTAGAATAAACATTAAACTAATTCACATGCCTCCTGATAAATTCGCTGAATCATTTTTTGGATGATTGATTTCTCCAAATTAATTTCAGATTCTTCAATATATCTATTCAGAATAGAAAGAGTATCTTCAGACTCAAATGCCTCAAACTCTTCAGATTCTTGGATGACAAAATTTTCTACAACTTTCAGTTCTGCTATATTTGCAGAGTATAATTTATCGATAAATTTTTCAAATTTTTTTAGATCAGTTTTCTTGCGAACGATTAACTTTACAATTTTATTTTCATATTCACGAACATCGAACGTTTGATATGGAGTATCTTCATAATAAATGTTATGAAACATTTTATATGGATTATTGACTGGAGTATGAACTAACGTCTCAGTATCAAAAATATGAAATCCACGAGTATCGTTTACATCATTCCAATATATTTCATATGGATTTCCAAGATAGAAAACTTTTTCGTTAGTTGACCTTGTATGATAATGTCCAGAATAAACTCTATCAAACTTATCAAATAACTTACTATCCAATCCATGTTCCATAACAATATGGGCATTGACTCTAAATCCCTGAAGCTCAAGATGCCCCATTGCACATTTACATGATGTTTTTTGAATAAGTTTTAATGTTTCCTGTTCATTTTCTTGATTAATCCAAGGTATGAATAAAACATTTAGTTTATCAAATTTAATTTCTATTGGTTTGGAATAAACAATCACATTAGGATATTCACGAAGTAAAAGATCAACAGCATTTACTTCGTTAGTATTTTTGTAATAAGATGTATGATTTCCTACTATAGTGTGAACTTGGATTCCCATCTGTTGAAGTTTGTCGTAATAATTACTTTTTGCCCACGACAGAGCAGAAAAATCAATACCTTTACGACTATCAAAAGTATCTCCCATATCAATGACTGTAGTAATTCCTTCTTTTTCTAAAGTAGGAAAAAATACATTGTTATAAAACTTTAAAAAATAATCATGAAAAAGTTTAGAATTTTTACGACAACCGAAATGCTGATCTGTAATAATTGCGACTTTCATTTAATATCGTAACTTACTATGAATAGCGTCTTTAATTGAATTATAGTCGCTGTAGTTACTTCCGTCAAGTGAATTGTCATCAAATACTTCTGAGTATCCAGAACGCTCAAGAATTTTATTTTTAATTTCTAATTGGCGTTTTTCTCTTTGGATTCTACGGAGAAAAGCATAATGAATAATTTGAGTAAAATAAGCAAATGGATTTGATGACTTATTCGGATCAAAGTTATGAATATACTGAACGCAGTTTTCAATCCCATCAGAAATCATATCCTCCTTAAACATGTAGTTTACAAAGTTTGGTTTAAAGGAAAGATGATTTGCAATTTTTAAAAAGCATTCTCCAATATATCTTGGAATAGGTGGCTTTGTATCCCACTTCTTAGATCGGTCATCCTTAGTGGGTAATCTTCCATACTTTTGAATAAAAGAATTTTCAACATTGCTATGATAATCTATCATAGCGGTTAGAAGTTCTTTATTGTTAACATAATGCTCTGACCTCTTTTTTTTGGTCATAAATGTCGTTGTTATCATAAATTCTTTTCACTAATATGTAGACATTATAACACTTTTACTAATGCTTGACAAGAACTCAATTCTTGCTATAATAACCTTTGTGGAGGTTGAAAAGATTATAGCTTAACTATTCTTAAAGAGCTTTTCTAAAACTTCTTTAGCATCATTAACTGTAGAAATATATCCCATTTGACGACTAAGTTTTGGTTGATTCTTTTTTTCTCTGTATGAGTGTCTAACGAATGATTGATACATCTGAATCATTTCAATATCATTTGATTCAGAAATAGTCATAACATCAGAAAGATTGATGATAAACATATCATCTTTTGTTGTTTTTAACCATGGTTCTAATTTATATCCTACTACATCAATACGAGATTTAATTTCATTTATTACAATTGGATTTGTAATAATTAACAAGGTTCTGTCATCCTCTTCAGAAGCAGCTACTTTGGCAAATATTTCTTCACCAGATTTTAATTTAAGTGTTGCATAAAAATCATCTTCTATCATTTTTTTTAAGTTGTACGGTGATAATTTCATAATTAAAATTTTCTTCATTATAAATTTTGATTCTTTCAATTAAATGATTTAATGTATAATTTTTTTTTGAGTTATACGTACAATCATCTGATATGTCGTATAGTATTGCTTTAGTTTTATTTTGTCCTTTTCTTAATACTCTTCCGATTGATTGTAGATTTCTAATTCTTGATTTACTTGGTGAAGCAAAGATAACATTATGAAGATTTTTGATATTGATTCCAGTAGAGAAAGTTCCATATGATGCAACAATAATTGCATCTGTTTCTTTTTCTGTAATTTCTCTAACTAATTCTCTTTCATCAGTATCGATACCACCATGTATGAAAAATACTTTACGATCATTTCGCTTATTGTTATTTATGCTTTCATAGAGTATTGCTCCATGTGCCTCAACTCTACTAAAAAGTACAAGTGTGTTTCCTTTGAGATCCAATGACAAATTTTTAATAAATTTATTTCTTTGGTCATGAGATATTAGATATTGTATCTCATCTTCATATGTGTTAAACTTCTGAGGTGGGTGTTTAAGAACAAGACACTGAATGTCTAATTGTGAGAGATGTCCCTGTCTCATCAATTCTTCAGTTTTTGTAATTTTATATGATGGTCCAAACAAACCTTCTAAAACCCATTTGTGAGTTTGTGTTCCGTCTAAAGTTCCAGTAAATCCAAAACGATACTTTGCATGATGGAGTTTTGTCATTATAGATACTAATGACTTGCTCTTAAACAAGTGAGCTTCATCACCAATAATAACGTTGTATTCATCAAAAAAAGATTTTTCCAATTTATATACGGATTGCCAAGTTGTGATTGTCACCGGAGCATCGTTACTTTTTTCTCTTCCAGAATAAATGCGGTGACAATATGACTCAGCATCCCAACCATAATCTTGAAAATCCTTATACATCTGCTCTACAAGAGATGTCGTTGGGACAACTAAAAGGATTTTTTGTTCTTTGCTCACATAATATCTCACGATTGAATAAATCATCAGAGATTTGCCACTCGCAGTGGGGCTTATCAATAGTTTTCTATTATGCTTTAAAGCATCATATACTCCCTCAATTTGATATTTTCTTGGAGTGTGAGAGCAAATAGAATTCATATAATCTTTAACACCCTCATATGATATTTCTTCATTTTCTTCATATGGTGTGCCATAAAACTTGTTATTCTCAAAATTATAAGTATATCCGTTTTGATCACAGAAATTAATAATTTTGTCCAACAACCCAATATAAATTTGTTTTGTTCGAATATCAAACAAATGAATTTCTCCATTCCAATATCGACTTCGATATTGTGGCATGAACTTTGCAGATTCTACTTGAAATGTAAACTTATCTCTAAGTTCATGTTCAATATGCGGTTCTGTGGTTATTCTGAAATATACTTCGTTTATTTTTTGGATGCTCAAATTGGGCATACATATAAATTCATCTATATGTATTTATTTCACCCCAATCCAGCGTTAAAACGAATAAACTCTATTGCATTTTTAATTTGATACGTGCGATTTTGAATCATCTTTAAAATACTTTCGATGTATGTCAAGATAGTATCGTAGTAATCTATTTTTAAACAAATTGCTGAAAGTTTTTCATCGGCATCAAGATATTTTTGCATGGTATCTTTATCTCTGATTTTTTTGGGAAAAGGATTGTCATGATAAGTTTCTGGGTCTGCTTTTCCAGAATAGTACTCATATCTTTCGTGACGAATATTTCTTTTTTGTTGCTCTGCTTTTTTTCTCAAAAGAACAATGGTATTATATAAATCAAAATATTTTGCATGTAAAGATGGAATGCTTAAAGACTCAGTATGTAAATTGTCAGGATCTATTTTTGAGTCTTTTTCCCACATTTCTTGAATTTTGTCAAGATCAATAATCATAAAGGATTTCCAGACAACGTGGTTATATTATATGAAGTATACTTGAAACTTACGTCTGCTGTAAAGTACTGAATATCTGTATCAGTAGCGTCAAATGTTAAAGTTGCCAAAGAGTATGGAAATAAGTCCTTAAAATTTACATTAAATTTAGCAACTAAATTGCTGCTTAAAACCTGAAGTGTGCCATCGGAGTAAATATCTTGCCTGTCTTGGACATAAGGTGCTTTAATAATTCCACCAGATGCCAAATCTCTAAACTCCTGAACACTTTCTGGATATCCTAATCCACGTATCCATTTTTGTATTTCCATAAAATTCTCAAGATTTTCATCAACCAAAAATCTTAAATTTAAATCTCCAAATTCAATTTTGTCTCCAGGTGTTGGTATATCTCTCAGATAGTTTGATTGAATTGCAATTCCTAAATTTAAATCGGGTATATTTGCTTGATTGCAAAAGAAAGCAACTTTTGGGCTTCTTTTAAGAATAAATTTAAATCCTGTTGGAGAAAGAAAGTTTCTATTCTCAATTTGAGATGACTGTCCTGCCATTTTTTCTAATTATTTAGATAAAAAAAGAGACCCTTTCGGGTCTCCTGAATCTAATGTAGTAAATTTCTACATTAGATTTTTTACAGCAACTCTACGATAGTAGCGGTTTGCGTTAATTGTAAGAGCACCAAGACCCTGAGTGGTTCCTTCAGCAAATGGGTTAGCAACAAGACCATAACGGGTCTTAAAGCCAATCTTAGGCTGGAAGGAGTTCTCACCAACGGCACGTACCATTTGGAGAGGAACATATGGGCAGTAGAAAATACCTGCGTCATATGGGCTCGAACCCTTGTATCCAACAACATAGTACTGGTTGCCTGGTGAAGCATTGCCTGCAGTCAGGTTAGCAGCATATGGATCGATATATACACGATACTTACCTTGGAGAACACCAGCGAAGGTGTTACCAGTGTCATCAACGTTCAGATTAGCGTTGAGTGCAGGGGTGTAATCGAGAACACCAGCCATGGTCAGTGCTGAAGCAACGTCAGCAGAGCACAGGATGATGTTGCCCTTTCCACGACGAGTTCTCTGAGCGATAGCGTTAGCATCTCTCTCAATTTGGAACAGAAGACCCTTAAACTTCTCAACTGACCAACGACCGTTGGAGTCAACGTCGAGGTCGAAGATACCAGCAGTTGCAGTGTTCTGTACTGCACCTTGCTCAGCAACCTTGTAGATGGTTCTGATAACTTCACGGTTGATTTCAGCAAGAATCTCAGTTGAGAGAATATTTGCTAATTCCGCTTCAGCGTTCAGACCATGGATTGCCTTGAGGTCTTGAGCGAGTTCTAATGAGTACTCAGCTTTCAGAGCTCTTGACTTAGCGGTAACGGTGACTTTCTCAATCGAGAATGCCATCTGGTTGAAGGCATTACCTCCAGTACCATCCAGGTTTTCTGCATCACCAGTTACTAAACCTTGACCTACATTATATGCAGTTGAGGTTGCAGTTGAAACTGGGTTGAGAACTGATGGGTTAGAACCTGACTGTGAGGTTGTACCCATACCAGCTGCAGTATCACTAAATCCTGCAGTTTGGTCACGACCTGCGTCCTCACCAGAGAATGCTGAATCAACTTCGTTGTAGAAGGATTCAGTTCCACTCTGATTGGTATAGCGAGAACGCATTGCAAAGATGAGTCCAGTAGGACCGCTCATTGGTTGAACACCTGCCAGATCATATGCGATCAGGTTAGGCATTGAACGTCTGATCAGTGAGATCAGAACAGGATCGAAACCTGCAACAGGACCACCTGGGGTAGCACCACCACCGAATCCACCAGAGGCACCAGCAGCATTACCACTGTTGGTTGGTGATTCCATGAGCATACTCATTGAGCCATGCTCAAATGCAGATTGCTCTCTTAAAAATTTTTCTTGGTTTTCTAGCAGGACAGCGGTTACCGCTCTACGATGGGAATCTTTGATTTGATCAAGACCCTCATAGTTGAGGAGAGGTGCCCACTTTTCCTGCAATTGTTCGGAATAGAACATTTGCTTTTACCTTTGTGAAGTTTGTGTTTGATTAATATTAAACTCAATTATTTTTGCTAAAGGCACTCAATGTCTTTAAGTATGCTGCCATAGAATCCGAAACGAATTCTGGTGACTGATCAACACCTTCAGACAGTGTTTCTGCTTTAGTTGATGGAGATGTCGCCTTTGAAGAGAAATATGATTCTCTTAAAGTCTCCAGTTTTTCACGATATTCTGCCTCACTTTCAAACTCAACACTTTCGGCAAGTGAAGCGAGCTTCTCTTTCTGAGTTGACGCAAGTCCCTCAGAAACTTGATCTAAAATCCCATCAGCAACCGACTCTGCGAGACGCTTGTTAAGGGAAACGTTTTTCTCAATTTGCTCGTTGAGTTTTGTCTCCATATCATCAAGTTTTTCTACCATATTCTCAAGAACATCATATTTATCTTCAGGGATTGTTACATAATGTGCTTCAAAAAGTTCCTTCATTCCAGAAAGGAATGATTCGGTCATTTCAGTCTTAAGACCTTTTTCGATAACAAGAGCGTTTTCTTGCATCCACTCATCTGCAACATATTCCAGATAAGCATCAACACGCTCTGCAAGTGCTTCTTTGATTTCTTCTACCTCTTCTGCAAGAGCAATTTCATATTGCTCTTCAATAGTTTCTTTAATTTCAGAAACCTTCGAACGAAGTGCTGCTTCAAAGATAGTACGTGCTTTCTCTTGGAATTCCTCAGAAAGATCTTCGCCAGAAAGAAGGGCATTGACATCTTCTTCGATGTCAAACTCTTCTTCCATTTTTTTCTTTTTACCACCCTCTTCCTCTTCCTCTTCTTCCTCTTCTTCCTCTTCTTCCTCCTCTTCTTCCTCTTTGTGCTTCTTAGCCTCTTCTACTTTTTTCTTAGTAGATTTCTTGCCACCTTCTTCCTCTTCTTCCTCTTCCTCTTCCTCTTCCTCTTCTTCTCTACCCTCTAAGAGTTCTTCATCTTCTTCATAGTCTTCCTTCACACCAGCAGGCATTGGCATTGCTGATTTTGCTCCCTTATTGACAACATCTCTAACTTGCTTCAGAGTTGCTCCTGGAGTTTTTAATTTTGCAGAATCGTCAGTTGGGCGATAATTTGATGGATCTGGACCGCCTAAATCTTCCCATCCACCGGTTTGACCTGGAGTTGATCCTGAAAGAGATGGCATTCCATCTGCTGCTTTAGCATTTGCATTTACAGCAGTTTTGGATTGCTTAGTGCCTACTTCCATTTCTTGTAAATTTGTACCACGAGACATTTGAACTCTCCGATTTTCCTGTATTAAATCTATATTTATTTATAAATTAAGAAATTACAATGAATTTAAAAACTCATTAAAGAGTGACAGCTTGTATTCCTCAAGAATACCCTGATCAACAAATGTATTTATTCTTTTTTTAGTATTTTCTGCAAACTTTTCTCTTAAGATTCCACCATCCCATATCCACTCCTTTCCTTCCATAATTCCCTGAACAAAAGCATCAGGTGCAGATGGATCTGCAACGATATCAGCAGCAGTTGCTAACATAAAATCTTCACCAACTTCTTTGTAACCCTTAGTATTTTCTCTAAGAGAACCAATACCACGAGATGATACACCAAGAGTTACTCCATCCTTAAGAAGAGACTCTGCAATTTTTCCCATTGGTGTTGATAAAATTTGTGCCTTACCTACAAAGTTGTTGCCATTTTGATAAAGCTCAGTAATTTTATGGGAAACTCTATCAAGGTTTACCGTTGGTCCATCTGGATGACCAAGTTCTCCAAGAGCACGACCTTTTTGTACATAATTTTCATTATAACGTTTCACTTCTCTTTCCATAATCGAAAATGGATACATTCTTCCATTGCGATTAACGCACTCACTTTGGAGAAAAATACCTTTAATGAAAAGGGATTTCTTTCCATTTACATTCTCTGTAAGAACTTCAACTTTTTCGATTTCTTCTCTGATGAGTTTCATTACGCTTGTCCTGAGATTTGAACTTGTTGTACAAAAATAGATCCTGCTCCACCATTAGTAATTGCAGAAATTCTATTGGATCTCCTTAGTGTTGCATCTGGAGAACTAAATGCAGTTGTAATTCCACTCGTGTTAGCATCTACAGTAATAGATGTTTGGAAGTTTCCGTTATACGATGTATTCGTATTTACAGATAAAACTTCTGCATCAGTAATTAATGTATTATATTGTGCAAAATTTGCACCAGAAAGAGTAACTTTATCTCCAACACCAAAAGGCATTTGAGTTCCCTCTGGACAAGTAATCACCGTTGTTGTTCCTGTCGTAATTCCAATAACTCTTTGAGATGCTTTTGTAAGAGCAAGAGTTGCTGAAGTTCCTGCAGGAATCAGATAATCTGCAAGAGTTGCTGTTGGATTTGTTCCCACAGAGACAAAAGCATTTGCTCCAAGAGCAACAACTCTCAAAGTATCACTTTGAATTGGAAACGATGTTGTAGCAGCAGCTACAGTGCTTGTACTAACAGAGACTCCCGCCCCAACTGGTCTATGTGCCATTATTCTTTATAATTCATTTAATAATTATTTATTGTTTTAATTATTCTTCCTCATCTGAACCAAAAAAAGAATCTGCCACATAAGGTCTAAAATTATCAATTTTTTCTGCAGATTTTGCAAACAAAATTTCTTTAATTTTGTCGCTAATTTCTGATGGTGACTCATCTGAAACAATCATATCTAAAAGATCATCCATGATATTCTTGCGTTAAATTCTTTAGTATTTATATCTCTCCACCCTTTGGAATACTTGGCGCTTCAGTTGCCTTTCCCTGAGATTCCAAATCTGGTTCCATAACTGGTTGTCCAAGATCCATTCCTGATGGTGCTCCTGCAGCATCCAATGGCATACCAGTCATCGGATCAACGGGAGTGTTTGGATCTGGAATAATTCCGTCTTTAATTTCTTTTTCAATGAGTTTATCTTGCTCTAAAATTTCTTCATCCGTTTGGCGAAGAATTTTTCTTCTTACATAGTCTTGAGAAAAATATTTTCCAATGTATGGTTCTGCAGTTGCTACCATTGCCAATCTTTCATTTAAAAGTTCTGCATCTTTAAGTTCTGAAAAATGATTGTCATACAGAAAATCATACTGAATATGCTCACTCATTGATTCCCAATCTTCTGGAGTAATAATATTTTTAAGAATCAATTGAGTTCTTAACATATCATTAAACATATTTGAAAATCTTTTTCTTAAACGACCAACAAACTTAGTAAATTTAAGTTCGTCGCGCAGAATTTCCGAAGAACGTCCAAGATTAAATCCACCTTCACCATCCATTCTTGATGGTGGAACATTGAGTGAACGGTAGAGTTTTTTCTTAAAATACTCAATGTCAGTAATTTCTCCAAGATTTTGACCACCTGGAAGAGTCGAGATTTCAGTTCCTCTTCCACCTTCTCTACGTGGAAGCCAAAAATCTTCCAACATTGCCATATACTTTTTATCATCACGAATTTCACCAGTGTTTGCATCATACACAAGTTTATTGCGATAACGCATCATTACATCACGAAGATATTGTTCTGCCTTAATCTTGGGAAGATTGCCTACATCAATATAGAAAATTCTTCTTTCTGGAGCACGAGATAAACGATAAATGACAAGAGAATCCTCAATCATGCGAAGTTGATTGAGTGACTTAATCGCTTTATGGAGATATGATAAGGTATTTCCTTTATTTCTATCTACAAGTCCTGAAGTGCAATATGTAACTGCATCTTTGGCAATTTTAATTCCTTGACCAGCACCAGTTAAAGTTGGATTTGTTGAGTGAAATGGAGTTTTTGGATTGTAAATAAAATATTCTTCAATTTCTGGAAATTCATAATCCATTGGATTTTCACCCTGCAACCTTTGTATTGGTGCAAGTTTGTTTTCAGAACTTTTTTTTTGTTGGCGAACATGACGCATTTTCATTGAGTCAATGTATCGCAGTTCTTGAATTCCTTCTTGTGGATTTTTAAAATCTATAATTTTATGATAATAAATTCTGCCGTCAATATACCAATTTCTATAAATCTCGTGGCACTTTTTATCAAAATCTAATAAGTCTAAAATATATTTAAATTCTTGTCTTATCTTCTTCTTAATGCCGTCACTTGCGTTTAGATTATCTAAATCAAGTTGAACGGGAACGTCATTACTGTCGGAAACAATTGCTTCATTTACAATATCCTCAATAGCACTATCGCATTCTGGATGAAGTGCCATTTCACGATATCTTTTGATAAGTTCAAATTCAGTTCTATATACACCTTCTAAATCTACATAAGATCCAAAAAATCCACTGCTTAAATAGTGGTCAACCCCGTCCTCATTATTTTGAGGAACGGGGGAAACCGAAGATGGTGATAACTTTTCAGTGTCCTCAATTGAGAACCCAAATAACTTTGACATAATTTATTGTATCTTTAATACTATTTATTAACCGTTTGGACCACCAGCTCCAGCAGCAGTGAAGGACTGAACCTGGAACTCGACAGTAAATTCCTCAATCGTATCTCCCGAATCATATGAAAGATCGATCTGAGAAACTTGAGTTGGAAAAATATCGATAAATTGATATTCTTTTAATACTGCATTAGCGTTCCCTGTATTTGTTGTGCTATTGGGAGTTGATCCTCTTCCTAACTGATAAACAGTTGCATTTGTCATATATGCTACTGGATCAGTAGCACCAATGTTATTGTCTAATCTGGCAATTAAATCTGCCCATTGCTCAAATGCATTTCTTAGAATAAAACCTTCGTCATTAATAACTGTTACAGACCAAGTATCAATTGTTCTATCTCCGGCAACTTTAAAAATTCTTCCTCTAAATGGAACATCAATTGATGCAATATTTTGTGCAGGAAGAGCAGCCGCTTTGCACATGAATCTAAAGTTGTCAGCATTCCAAGCAATGCCAGAAGGTAAAGTTGTCATCTCTACTTCAAACAAATTGGGGCGAGCACCGCCACCAATAAGTGCTGATTTAAACTGAGAGATTGTTTTGTTTTCTCTTGTTGTTGCCATTGTTAAATCCTCCTTTTGTTATTTAGATTGATAAATTAAACTCTACCTGCTACTTCTTCGAAACTTACGCCAGTTCTTGTAGCAACAAAAGTAAGCGTTACATAATTAATTGATTTAGCTGGTTTCAGATAAATATCTGCTCTAAACTCATTGTTATCGATAACATCAGGAGTATTGTTTGATGTATCGCAAACAACCAGGAATCCATAGAGTCCTCGTTTTGCCTCAACATCTCTCAGGTATGGCTCAACAATATTTCTAAAGTTGGCTCTTGTTAATTCATCATTTAACTCAAATAGTTGAGCATCTGCAGCTCTTTGGAGTGCTTGCTCAATTGTGAGGAACAGACGGCGAACATTGATTCTATCAAATGCTGATGCATAACCAAGTGCAGTTTTATCACCAAATAGAATCGTTCCAACACCTGGTTTTGTGATAATCGCATTCACTCTTTGAGGATAAAGTTGATCTCTCTGAGCCTTTGATGGATTGTATGCAAGTTTAACAACGTTGTTTAGAACACCTCTTTGCTGTCCTGCTGGAGAGAACCAAGGATATGCAACAATATTTGTACGACACATTAAACCAGCAACATCTGCATTACATGGAATATATCTAAATTGGTTATTAAATCTGTCGTATGTGTACTTATATCCACTGTCAAAAATTGCGTATGACGAAGAACTAATCGGACTAAAGTATGTAACAAGATTTGTTGTTTGAGTTGTTGTATTTGTGATGTTAACTAGGTCTGCTCTGTGCGGACCAATACATGCAACACAGTCTTTTCTTGCCTCCGCAACACTAATTAAATGATTAGCTTTTGCTTGAGAAAGATCTTTGCTTCCCAATCCAGGTCCCATGATTAAATAATCAACTGCAATTTGATCTTTATTACTAAACAAATTATAAGATGTGACAAGACTTCCAAGATCTGCTGCCATTCCACCACCAGAAGAATAATCAACACCACTCGTTAACGTGTATGTTTTGTTTCCTACAGAACTGAATGTTACGTCTTGAGCATTTTGATTCCAAAGACCATTTGCTGTTGATATTGCAACAAATGATGCAGAAGCAACTCCAGAATATGTTGTAAATCCAGTTGCTGTTGGAGTTGTACCTTGATGGGAATCTGCAGCAGCAGAAGGATTGTGTCCAGCAAAAATATTTGCAGAGAAATCTGCGATGTAATTTTTATACCATATTTTTTGTGGAGAATTGACTGCAGAAACTGCATCAACTGCCTTTGAGAGTCCTACATGTTTTTCAATAATATTTCCTTGAATTCCTGTGATAGTTCCAAGATCATCAACTACAACAACGTGAATGCCATCATTTCTGCCATTTCTATTTGCTGCATACTGAGTTGTAGTTGGTTTTGGTGCAATTGACTTCCAATAAATTGTTGAGTTTGTTAATCCTAAAGTTTGCTCATTATACCAGTCAGAGACTGATGAAATTGTAGTAAGACCAAGGATTGTACCAGCGGCACTTACGATACTAAAAGTCGTTCCTACTCCACTAACAGATCCAGTGCCAAATGCTGCATATGCAGTATTTTCTGCATAAGTGATTTTGGTTTCCGTTCCTGTAGAGGATACTCTGGAAACAATTTTAACATCAAGAGTGGAAGTTCCAGTAGATGAACTTGTGGAAATACCAGTGATAATTCCTTTTAAATATCCACTGAATGATGATGTTGTTCCAACTCCAGCAATAGTGACATTTGAGAGACTTAAACTAACTCCAAGTCCAACTGCGGCATTTAAAGAAGCAGCTGCTGTTGTAATTGCGATTCTTTGATCTGCAAGATCGTCAATCACACATACTTTTAAGTTATTTGCCCAAGTTCCTTCATTCTTAGCAGCATAATACCAAGTTGTATCATTTTGATGATTATTTTGATAATCATCATAGTTATCTAATTGTAATGTTGTTAATGCAGATCCTACACCAGCAGTTGCAGTTCTTAAAGCATTGCCACCAGTTCTAACAACCTTAAGAACTCCACCATATGAAAGGTAAGATGCTGCAGACATCCAATATTCGTATTGAGCATCTGTAGACAGTGGTTTGCCAAATACGTTGATTAAATCTTGTTCCGTAGTAATATCAATTGGGTAGTCAACAGGTCCAATTGGAAAAGGTCCAGCAATTGCACCAATATTATCTAAAACATTATCAGCTCTTCCTACTGTTAAGTCAACCTCTCTGACGAGTACGCCTGGAGATAATTGAGGAGTCGCCATGTTTTTCTCCGTAAATTCTCAGTTTATCTAAAAAATATTTATTAAAAAAATACTTTTCATAGGGGAAACCGTGCATGAACAAGCACTACCAGTCAGGATATTGCCATCTATCAAAAACTACAGTTTTTACTCTCCCTTTAACTATTCTTTTTTTAGTACAATCCTTACATTCGTAAGAATATGAAGATGCGACATGTCCTCTATTTTTTCTTGTACGATAAAATTCATCTACTAAATTTTTTAATTCGCCACATGACCTACATTTTCTATCAACAAGAAGAAGATGCCCCAATTTGATTTGATCATCTAAGTCCATTTACATGTACTCCCACATGTAAGAACGATCACCATACTCATCAACAAACCATCTATCGCCATCAACATCAACAAAACTATTTGAGTCTAATCCATCAGATATAAATCCAAATGGAGACATATCCTGCTCAATTTGATTTTTTTGTTCTTCATATAAACGTTTTCTTACATCTTGATCCGTAAGTTCTTTAAAATAATCTTGTGCAACTAACCAAGCATATATGACTAAACACATTGCTAGGTCATCATTGCAACCTTCTTCTGCCTCAAATGAATTATGTTTTTGTATAAATGTTGTTAATTCTGAAATAATCTCATAATCATTTAAGTATAACTTGTCTTCCTCAATCATTGTTTTAAGATTGAGACATCCAACTTTTTTTACAGTCTTGGACATCTTAACTCCAAGTTGAGTTTTCTTTCCAGAAAATCCTTGTCCAACAATTTGTCCTGCTCTTCCCCGCATAGAACACATCAAAAGATTTTTATATTCCAAGTCATACTGAAGAATACTTGCTACTTGATCTCCAACATCATTTACCTCACATAAAATATATGCATCGCTGTAACTTTTTCCAATTTCACTAATAATACTTGGAAACAGCATTGGTTTAATTTCATTGTTTCTATATTTTGCTACAACTCTATGAGGAAATTGTGTAATATCAATTACGGTAAATGCTGAATAATCATTCCCTACACCTCTAGCAACGTCTACAGTAATCAAATAGTCATGATTCTCTTCAGGATCCACATAAACATCTAAACCTGCACTACGGGTCTTGGGGTGGTCGTAGACGAGGTTTCTGAGTTTAGATGGTGCAATTAGTGTATCAACAGATCCTAAGAATTCACAATTGTGTGAGATAAGATTGTTTGAATAGTAAAGATTATCTTCTCCAACATCAAGTAGATCATAAAGATATATTCCTTTTTCTACAATTTCATTATATACAACTTTTTTTCCTTGTATAATATCATCTACTTTTATTGAATCTGCTCTTATTTTTTCTGCCCCAAAAGCATGTTTATCCGAACACTTTATTTCAGTACCATCATCAAAAATTATTTGATGATAAAATGGTTTATAGACTTTTTGAATTCCTGAAAAATATTTAAACCCCGTTGGAGTTTTTACTTGAAATTTTTTATTAAGTTTAAACATTTTTCCAACACTCTCTCAAAATAATTCTTTTCATTCCTTGTGGAGTTATATTATATTTACTGCAATATTCTTTACAAAATGATTGTATATATGACATTTTTTTGCCATTTTTCATTATTAAACCAACATCATTCAAATGAGGACTTTTTTCATATAAATCTCTTATTTCTTTAATTTGATCATCAGTTATTTTTCTACTAAAAACTCTACCTTTTCTCGCAGATTTCATTTTATTGATTGTTTCTTCGGAAAAACAATGCTTAACATCTTTATTCCAAGGTATATTCCCTTTCTTTACGCCACCAATACCACTTCTATCATAGTTTTCAAATCCTTCTCCTCCTGGAGATTTATTCCATCCATTTTTATAAGTATCATATTTTTTTATGTATTCGATTTCCAAATTTTTTGCTTCCAATGAAACTTGAAGTTGCTCTATCAATTCAAAAGTATGTGGTGGTTTATTTCTTTTATGTTCTCTTCTTCTAGTATCTGGATTTTGAGTTTGTCCAATATACTGAACTTTGTTATTTAAATCTTTAAGAAAATAGATATAATACATTTTATTACTATTTATAATCCAAGAAATTCACATTCTATCATATAAATCTTCCATAGATATTTTACTGATACTTTCATTATCATCTTGTATTTCTATTAAAGTTTCTCCACCCAAGCATTCAAACTCAACTTTAAACTGTTGTTCAGATGTGTTTGCAATTGTTTGCTTTTTCCACTCATCATCTCTACCAGGAACTTCAGACCAATGAACATCAGTATAAACATATTCATTTTTTCCTTTTTCTGCATCATGCCACATTCGGTAGAAGTGATTCATACCATGTGGAGTGGAAACTATAATAACTTTAGTTTGTTTACCTGAAGTAATTGTTGGATAAACGGATGCGAAGAAAGAATCAGCAATATGATTTGGAACGAATGCAAATTCATCCAAGAACAAAATATTAAAAGACATACCACGAACAGCAGATGCTGATGTGGATGCTGCTAAAATCTTTGATCCATTTTCTAACTCTAAAGAACCTTTATTCCAAGAAATAATACCTTGCTGCATCCACTTTGGTAGATTCTCATATGCAGTCTGCAATCTATCTAAAAGTTCTCTTGCAGTAGCTGCTTTGTTTGCAAGAATACCAATATTTACATTATCGTTAAAAACTGCATAGTGCAAAAGAAATGCAACAACAGTTGTTGAATTATGTGTAGGAATAAAAGTTTTACCACACAAAAATAAATGATCTTCACTATTAACTTGTATACATGCAACTGGTACACTATCAACTTTTTCTATTCTATGAATATAATGTCTACTTTCTTGCTTTCTTTCTGACTTTTTTAAATTTATATTTTTAATCTTTCTTGGAAGATTAAATACTCTTTCTTTAGTTGAAAAAGATACAGTGTAATAAAAATTTCCTTTAATTTCTTTTCGTCTTACAGTTGATTTTATACCAAGAGAAGAAAGTAACTCAACAACCTGTAAGATTAAATCATAATTTTTTTGATAAAATTCAAATGATCTGCTGTTTTTTCTAACAGATCCATCAGTATCCATTAAACCACGAAGAAGTTCCAATCTGTCTTCATAGGATGAACGGAGATATTTTAGTGGAATGTGTTTATTTTTAATTAAGTTATACTCTTTTAACTTGGAATGTAAATTTTTAATTTTAAATCTAATACAATTATTAGATTCTCTTTCATGTTCTATATTAAACTTTTCTTTATAGAAATAGTAATCGTCTTTATGTGCAATTATTCTTCCATCATAAGAATATCCATCACCCAACCAAACACCAAGAAGATATGGATCAATATTTAATACATTTTTGATAAAGTTGATTGGTTTTGATTTATCTACAAATAAAGATCCTTGAAATCCTCTTCCCCTTTTATTTTTTATTTTTGATTGATACTGGTCAAATATATCCTTAGAAGTTATAACTTTTTTTCCAGTTCTCCAATACGAACTATTCACTTCCCACAAATGCTCAGCATCGGCAATTATTTCTTCACCATTATCAAAATATATTTTATAACAATCATGATTATACATTGTTTCGGTCTTCATTATAACTGAAACAGAATCTCCAGTTGGTGATAAAATGTCATCGCCAACTTTAAGATCTCCCATAGTTGTCCAACCATTTGGAGTTGGAATTGGTGTATCTAATGACAAAGCTTTGCCTGTCTGACGAGGCATCTTGCAGATATTAAATCTGTTTTGGTGGAAATTATTAATTAATTTCTCTTGAAAATGATATGGTTTAAAAGTTTGCAGTCCATGATCAAGAGTTACAATCTTGACATAATTGTTTGCAAAATAAACAGGATCATCCTTACATTTGACAAATTCAAGTATTTGTTCTTGAGTAAATTCAATTTGTGTATTTGCTTTTTTTAAAAGCGGATTACCAAGGTATACATCACTCATAGTAAATTACCTACTAATCTCTTCCCAATCCATTGATGCAAAAAGTTGTGCGTTTATAGTACTACCAGAACATATCAAAGTAAGTTCATAAGGTGTGTTAGTTAATCTATCTCTTTCTAACTGAAATTTAAATAATGCTTCTTTTAGAATATCTACTGGAACTGAAGATTGTTGAGATGAATTAAAAAATCCTGATGCAAGGACTCTGCCACCACTATGAGTTCCACCATCAATCTTATATTCCACAGCACTATCAGAACCTGCACTTACCCAAATTCCTCCACTTGTTATACCACTTGCCGCAACTTTCCAGTTATAGTTTGCATTATTTGTAGTTCCTAACATTGAAACTGCAGTCAAAATTACAATTGCGTCCAATCTATCTGGTGATGCTTTTAAACGAAGTGAAATTACAGTATAATCTGTCCCAACTGTTGCTAAAGTTACAGGGCTTGTAACTGCCGTTCCAACTGCTTGTTGCAATCCACGAAGTTCATAACCACCTTCTGACAATACAGTAGAACAAACTTGTTTTAATGTACTTGCACTGGTTGTAACGCCAGTGTTTGTAATCTCATATCTTATTGGTAATGCTGCTGTTGTAATATAAGTTGATTGGATAAGATTTGCGTGATGGAATGAATGACAGTGAATAAATTGACCGTCAATTACAAATCCAACTCTGACTGTTCCCAATCCCAACCACTCAATATCCGTCCACATAATTTGTCCTTTAGATGGATCAAGTGTATATCCAGAAGGACCTGTTCCATCCATCTTATCATATAACCAAGATGATTGTGGAGCATGAGTTTCTGTAAGTGTTCCACTTACAATACTTCTTTCTACAAAATTTACAGTAGAACCATCAATCTCAAAATAAATTCCATTATCGGCACCAAAGTATCCAACTCTTTGGCGAAGATTTGTTTTTGGCGCATTCATTACAAATGTGTTGATTATTTGCAATGACTTTCCTGGTTGATATGAAAATACTTTTGTAGTTTCTCTGATAACTGATGCAGTGCTTCCAACACCAACAGTTATATCTACTAAACCTTGAGTCGTTACAAATCCAACTGTTGAACCAGTTCCTACAATCAAACTGGTAAAAAGATTATTATCTCTATATCTATGAGAAGAATCAAAAAGTGTTAATGGACTTGAAGTTCTTAAGCGTCCAAAAGCATCAAATTGTTCTTGACTTGGTTTATATAAATGAGACATTAAACTACCCTCCAACCGTTTCTATAAACAAAAGTAAGTGAACCAAAATCATATGCAAGAATTACTCTATCCTCATCATCAATTAAATCGGATCCTGATGGGAGAATTGTTATATATCTATTCGTTCCCTTGGATGCTTCTCCAAGTTCATCTTTTACTATGTATACCTTTCCATTCTTTCTTGGTGTTGGGAGTGTTATAGTAACTGCTCCAGCATAATTAACACCAATATAATAATCCCGTGAAGTTATTGTATATGAAGATGATGTTACATAAGTAACTGGCATATCCATATATGCCAAATTTGTCTCTCCACCACCACCTAATGTTGATAGTTGTTGTTGAATACGAGAAAGGAATAAGTTATAATGTCTATTCAGATCATCTAAAGTTACAAAATTTTGATTTAGGGGAGTTAATGGATCTGGAGTTTTTTCTTCTGGTGGAATATTAAGAAGACCTTCAGTAATTACTTCTTCTTTGATTATTTTGATTTCTTCTTTATTTTTTTTAATCTCTTTTTTCTTTTTTGGTTGAAGTTGTTCGATGAAAAGTTTCTCAAAAGAATCTCCAATCAAAGATTCCAATTCTTCTTTTTTTCTTCTTTTTTCTTCAGCAACTAACTTAAAAAGATCGGAAAGTTCATTTGACATAATCAACTACAATTCCAACGGCGAAGTGCTTTGTTAATTCTTGAATCTGGATCTCTTGAAGTTTTTGCAGAAGTCAGTTTTGATTTCATTCCCTTCATTCTACGGCAAAATGATGCACGACGTTTTGCTCTTTTACCTGATGGATTCTTTTCAGTCACTGCAGTTTGGAGTTTTGAACCAGGATTCTCACGACGATAAGCATTTACTGCTGCTTGACTTAATCCATCAGTTTTATCCTTACGATTAACTGATTGCCAATCCTCATCAATCTCAACTTCTTCTCCCATTGGTTTTACATAATTTTTATTTGGTCCTAATTTTGCAGGACTTCCTCCCTGATATCCAACTCTAATAATTGGTTGACCTGGTTGAATTTCAGATACTGAATGATGAACTAATCTTGAGTCTGGATAAATCTTCTGAATTTCTGCTGCTATTTCTTGACGACTTGGAAGTTTTGATTGTGGAAAGAACATCTGAATTGCATAATACTTTCCTCTCCAAGATAATGTAATTGCAACAACGTTTCCATTTTCTGACTGAAGTCTCACCATTTCTTCGACTTTTTCTGGTTGTGATGCCGTACCCTGAATTGGATCTGGTTTAATTAAATCAATGACTTCTGCAAAAGTATTTCCATCTGCATCTTCTAGTGATACATCTTCTGCTTTTACACAATTTGGATATCTTTTTCCAAACATTGTCTTCATTCCCTTTTTCTTATAACCAGACCAACATTTTTCATTTAAAATTTCATCAATAATTTTATCTGTTAATCTTTGCTCTTCCATCTCTCCACTTGTAACATAATCAGCTGCTGTATCAATATAATCTGCTGCCTTAGTAATTTTTGACTGCACCCATGCCTCAAGATTTCCTTCACCCTTTCCTACTTTTGCATTAAGTCTTTTCGCTGCATTCATGATTGTTTTAAGTTCTGAACGAACCATTGAGTATTCGTGGTCTTTTACAGAAACTTTATCCCATGCCTTTTCACCATAGGAACACTCAGATCTTGTTTCTCTTTTATTGCACAAAGGGCAATATCTTTCTTCTTCGTGCATGGTCGCCTCCGATTTAGTTCCCCAATTGTCTGCACCAACTTTACGACACTTAACAAGTGCTCCAGAATTACCAGTTATAGTTATAATGCCATTTCCATTAGTTTCTTGCATCATAACCCAAGTACCATTTTCTGTTTCTGGACACCAAACATCTGAAATATTTTCTTTAATTAATTTAAAGTTGGATGTATTTTTGAATCTTTTATTACTTGTATAATGACAAGAATATATATTCTTATTTGGAGATTTTTTCCAAGTCACCAAACCCGAATTTAAAAAAGCTGCTAATAAGAATGCATCTCTGTGTTGAATATCTTTTTGTTTAAGTCCAAAAGTTTGCTTGTTTTCACAAGAACTAGTATACATCCAGTCTAACTCATTAACATTCTCATCATTTTCTGTCAATCTTTGTATTTTTTGTTGATTCCCATCATATACAATAGCACTGAATAACCACGATTGTCTTTGTTCCTGAGTTATATCTAAAATATATTTAATCCAGTTAGAACCATATTTAAAAATTTTATCACTTTTAGTTGGAGTCCCTCCAAAATATGGTGCTGATACTACTAAATGTTTATTATTTTTATTTAATAAAATTTCACTAGTTTCAATTAAAGATTTATCATTTATCCTTTCATATTTACAAATCCGATTACCAGTAGTTTCTGGTAATTTTACCACCCATTTATGATTATCTGTTGACTCAAAAATAAATCCATTATTTCCACTTTTGATAATATTTGTTTTTACATTTTTATATCTATGTAAATTAATTATTGGTTTAAATTCCAATTCATCTTTTTGAATATTATAAGTTAATATATCATCTCCAATATTTAATTCATCAATACCTTTCCATCCTTCTTTAGTTAAAGATTTTGATGTTTTTTCGGGAACACATGCATAAGCACTTGGCCAAACATCATATCTTGATTTTACTTTATTGTAACAGGCGTCTTTTTTACCACTACCCTTACTTGGTTTGTCTTTGACTTCTTGTAAATCCATGTCCTCAGTTCTTACATTTGTTGGTTTGGCAGCACCTGTTTTTTGTGGTTGATTTGGATCTTGAATATTTTTTCTTCTTCTTGCCGATTCTTCTTCATCTTTGGAAAGTGATCTCTTCATTTCGGAACTTCCACATTTTGGTGTAGAAGTTTGTCCCGGTTGACGAGCACATGGTTTCCCTGCCCACTTTCCACCTAACTGAACCCATCCTTTTTTACCATCACTTGACTTTGATTTATTAAACCAATCATGAAGACCTTCATCACCAGACTTTGTTTCTTCTTTCAGTTCTTTTGGTAAAGAAAACATGTCCCAATACATTGGACCATATTTACATTCTTTTCTCATTTCAACCCTTTTGCATTTCGGGCAATATCTTTTGTCATGATCGACATGAACAGAATGTACTGCATGAAAAGGTGAATCCATATCATCTACGCCAGCATCTGCATCCTCTTTTACATCTTTAAATTTTTTATGATGCTTTTTAGCATCTGCCTCCATTTTTTTCAGACGTGTATAATAGTCCGGAATTTCATCAAGATGTTGCAGTGCAATGTCTTTTGCTAAGTCATGATCTTTTGTATGCTCATGCTCAATTGGTTCGCCCATTTCAAGTTGCTTTTGTATAAAAGACACATCAAGACGATGCTTCTTTGCAATTTGCTCAACTGTTTTATGTGTCTTGATCTGTGGCATTACTCAACTGGTTTTGATTTAGTTTCTTCACCCTTTGCTCTTTTTCTTCTCGCTGCACAATGAGCACGTTGAGAAAAACCTTTCGGATTTGAGCAATCAATACTCTTTTTATATTTATTACTCCACTCTTCTTGGAATTGTTTAAAAGTTTTCATTTTATTTCTCAAAATAATCTATTCCCTCATAGAAAATCACTGAAGGATCGTTTGCATTAATAAGTTCTTGTGCCAATTTATCCATTTCGGATTTAGCATCTTCTTCATTTTCAGTGGAATAAAGAAGTGTTCTACTACCATCATCTTGAGATTTATAAACATTAAATGTTGTCATGATTTTTATTAATATTTAGAATTAGTAATCTGTTCCAGAAACTCTATAATCTGTCCATATCGTCCAAGAAGTTCCCGAACTATCTCCCTCAAAAACATAACTTTTATTTGCGGCTATGGTTCCTGATGCATAATATGTGGCCGTATTAGCAACACCAAACTGTCCACTTGTTTGGTTATGATTACCAACTAAAACTTCAACGACATTTTTATTTCCAAAACTAGATGGGTTAAAAAATGTACATTCATAAACAATTCCAGGAGATCCTACTGTCCCAACAGTAGTATTGTTTCCTTCATATCTTATTCTTACATAACTTTGCCCACCTGCTGTATTACTAATAGATGATACTCTTTGATAGGAATTATCTGCTGCACCAAGCATAAGTTTATTTAAACCTGGATTTGATGAACTTAAACTGGCATAAAGAGATGAACCAGCTCCAAAAGTAATATAAGTATTTGATCCAACATACGCAACTGCCCATAATCCACTATTAATTGCCCAATTGAATGGTAATGAAACAGTGACAAATGCATCATCAACAGATCCATTCTGCAATCCAGTCCAACTACCAGTTGGAGGATAACTTCCTCCACCAGAACCGTAAACTGGTGCTTTATTTCCAGAAACAATACTGTATACACTTCCACCACCACCCGAAGGAACTATGATTTTTTTTATTGCGCCAAATCCAAAACTAGAACTTACTCGACTAATTATCGGAGACATTATCTAAAACCTCCATTTACAACTCCAAGAACTTGATAATTTGATGTGGTGCTTGCTGATCCAACAGTATTAATGCCCGTAAAATTGTAGATATCGTATCCACTTGTTGTAGTAACTCCCACTATTGCACTTGCCAGGGATCCTCCAGACCATCTAATTGTTCTAGAAACACCATTTAAATTCACTGCAGTACAAGATCTTGCAGTTCCAGTTTGATTTACAACTACACTGAAAGTAATGCTGTAATTATCAAAAGAACTATCAGTCGGAATTCCAGTTACATTAAGTGTAATGTCTCCTGTTGGATTGGTTGCAAATCCAATATTTCCACCTCCACCAGTATAGGCAATCGAAACTGTATTACCATCAACTCTTGTAAGTTTTTCTGCAACATTTTGTATTCTTGTTTCTGCAGCCTTAAATGATCCGATGACATCAAGTTTTGTGATTGGATTTGTGGTTCCGATACCAACATTATAAGATCTATTACCAGTAATCCAAGCAGTATTACCAGCACCAATGACTAACTGATTGGAACCAGAAGTGATTGGCGTTTGTTGATTGTAACCAATAGCAATATTTTGAGATCCAGTTACATTAGTGCTACCGGCACTTTGCCCCAAAAATATATTATCAGATCCAGAATCGTTAAAAGTTCCTGCAAAAGAACCAAAGAAGTTATTATTACTTCCTGTGGTGTTTAAATTTCCTGCACAATTACCAAAGAAGTTATTATTAGATCCAGTGGTGTTATTGAATCCTGTACCATTACCAAAGAAGTTATTATAACTTCCAGTGGTATTAAAGTATCCTGCAGCAGGTCCAAAGAAGTTGTTTTGACATCCAGATCCATTACAATATCCTGCAGAACTACCAAAGATATTGTTATCACCTCCAGTTGAGTTATATCTTCCGGCATTTTGGCCTAGGAAGTTATTATTACATCCAGTAGTGTTATAGAATCCCGCTCGAATACCAAAAAAGTTATTAAAACATCCAGTACTTTTAAATCCTGCATAACTACCAAAGAAATTATTATTATTTCCACCAACATTTTGCAGTCCTGCATTAGGTCCAAAGAAGTTATTATTTAATCCACCCACATTATATTTACCTGCACTAGCACCAAAGAAGTTATTATTATTTCCACCCACATTACACTGACCTGCATTACATCCGAAGAAGTTATTATTAATTCCAGTAGTAGTAAATTGACCTGCACTATTACCACCAAAGAAGTTATTAGTACCAGAAGTAATAGAAGAACCAGTAGATACATTACCAATTCTAATGTTATTGTTGGTTGTAAATCCTATAAATCCATGAATACTGAGACCTGTGGTGATGCCGGTGAGTCTTAAGTTTCCTCCACTGATACTACCTAACGTAGAGAATCCAGAGACTACTAAGGTAGTGGCACTAATGTTTGCTGTACTACCAGAACCAGCAGAAATACCAGTAAGTCCAGAACCATCTCCAACAAACGCTGTTGCAGTTACAGTTCCAACAACCCGTACATCACCAAGTACATGAAGTTTTGATGTTGGATTTGTGGTTCCTAATCCAACGTTAAATGAAGTGTTTCCATAGATCCAAACACTATTTCCAACACCAATGACTAATTGATTACTTCCTGCAAGATCTGGAGAATTAACATTGTTGCCTAAAAGAATGTTATTTTGTCCAGAGGTTTGATTGACTCCAGCACTGGCACCAATGGCAACGTTATGAATTCCAGTTTCATTTCTATGTAATGCACTATGACCTATCGCAACGTTTTGTCTTGCTGTTGTTGCACTAAGACCTGCTCCAACACCCGCAAAGAAGTTGCTGTCTCCAGTGATATTAAATCCAAATCTACCGCAACCTGAACATCTGCCAATGAAGGTATTATCAAGTCCAGTGGTATGGTAGTATCCTGCAAAATAACCAAAGAAGTTATTATTACATCCAGTGGTGTTGTTATATCCTGCAATATTGCCAAAAAAGTTATTATAAGTTCCAGTACTATTACTAAATCCACTATAACGACCAATGAAGTTATTGCGACCTCCAGTGGTATTATTTCTTCCAGAGGCAGTACCAAAGAAGTTATTACAACCTCCACTAGAATTGCAACATCCTGCGTTGCGACCAAAAAAGTTATTATATGATCCAGTGGTGTTGCAGTATCCTGCTTGATAACCACCAAAGAAGTTATGAGATCCAGTTAATCCAGCAGCGTCACCAAATCCAGCACTTGCACCAATTGCAACGTTATGCCTTCCAGTAGTGTTTCTATGAAGAGTACTATGTCCTATAGCAACATTTTGTCTTGCTGTTGTGGCACTATTACCTGCTCCAACACCAGCGAAGAAGTTGCTGTCTCCAGTAACATTAAATCCACTTCTACCTCTTCCCGCACATCCACCAATAAAAGTATTATTTTGACCAGTGCTATGATACCATCCAGCACAACGTCCAAAGAAATTGTTGTAAGATCCAGTGGTATTGCAATATCCTGCGAAGGCTCCAAAGATGTTATTATACTGTCCAGTTGTATTTTGATGTGCAGCATATTGCCCAATAAAATTATTTGAATATCCAGTTGTATTATTAAATCCAGCACGGAATCCGAAGAAATTGTGTCTAGATCCGGTAGTGTTGTATATTCCTGCATAAACACCTAAAAAGTTATTACAACTTCCAGTGGTGTTGCATCTTCCTGCAGCACGACCTAAGAAATTATTATCACATCCAGTGGTATTGTAACGTCCTGCAAAAATACCAAAGAAGTTATTAAAACTTCCACTCAAATTGCCAAATCCAGCACTTGCACCAATAGCAACGTTATGAATTCCAGTTTCGTTTCTATGTAATGCACTATGTCCTATAGCAACATTCTGTCTTGCTGTTGTTGCACTATAACCTGCTCCAACACCCGCAAAGAAGTTACTGTCTCCAGTAACATTAAATCCACTTCTACCTCTGCCAGCATTTTGTCCAATAAAGGTATTATCAAGTCCAGTGGTATGATATCTTCCTGCACGTTGACCAAAGAAATTGTTATCACATCCAGAGGTATTAGTAGATCCAGCACAAAGACCAAAGAAATTGTTGCAAGATCCGTTGGAGTTATATCGTCCTGCAATACAACCAAAGAAATTGTTATCAGATCCAGTAGTATTCGAACGTCCTGCAACATATCCAATGAAGACATTATTAATACCACTAGTGTTAGATCGTCCTGCTTCATAACCAAAGAAATTGTTATAATATCCGGTAGTGTTACAAAATCCTGCACGTTGACCAAAGAAATTGTTATCATATCCAGAGGTGTTGTTTACTCCTGCACATAGACCAAAGAAGTTATTATTACTTCCAGAAGTAATAGACGCACCAGCACTGGTTCCTATGCCAATATTATTACTTCCTGATGTTAAAGATTTTGCAGCATTAAATCCAACAAAGAAGTTATTAACTCCTGTGGTTCTTGATGGGAATGAAGTAATCGCACAGGAATATAAATTAGTTGTATTATCAGCAGCAAAGACTCCACCAGCAGAAATACCAGTAAGTCCTGAGCCATCACCATAATAAGTAACTCCAATACCTCCAACAGTTGCTCCAGATCCAACTGAAGTGATTCTGAAGTTATTAATAACCGCAGTAGATCCAGAAGATACAATATTATCTGTATAATGATTAATATTAATAGCCATTGGAGTAGTATATTCCTTTTAGGTATTTATTGATTAGCAATCAATTGCATCAGAATATTCTGATTGTGTTTTTAACCAGTTATAACCCATTGCTAATGGGTCGGATGCAGGTTGCAATTCTGCAAATGGAATCATAAAAGTTCTGTCATAAACTGGTGATGCATTATTGTTTCTAGCATCAGCATTTGCATAATGAGAAACTTGCAATAAAGTTTGTTCTTTATCGCAACGCATCAAAGTGATACGAGCATAAGTATCATTGAGAGGAATACCAATGTTTGTTTCTGTAAGTGATGATTGTAATGCCATTTTTAATCTCCTTTATTAGTAAGTCATTTCGGTGGTCTCAATTTTGCAAACCCATCTTATAGTTGTGGATGCTTGTCCAGTCACAGTGACAGCAATACCACCGTTTGTTGTATCAGCAGTAATGGTAATGTCCCAAGCAGATGCACCAGAATCAGAAGCAATCACATCTTTGATGACTGAACCAACAATAGATGTTGCTGCAGCATTTGCACCACGTTTGATTGCTCCTTTAAATTCCCATGCTTTTGTATCACCAGCACCAGTCACACCAGCAATACAAGACCCCTTAAAGAAATATGCGGCGTTGTTGGCCAGGATGACTTGGTTGGTGGTGCTGGCGGCACTTTGATCGCTTGTGAGAACTGTTGCGGTAGCGTTAGTGGTTTGGCGGGCTAGCAGAAGGAGGGCGGATTGAGTGACACCTTGAGTTGCTGAAATTGGTTGAGCACAAGCAGGAAAAACAAAATTACCTACAATAGAACGAACAGTTCCTGCATTTCCACCAAGAACAACGGAGTGATTAGCGTTGGCAATATGAGCTTCACCACCTCCAATAAACGCATAATTTCCTGATGCATTGTTATTGTTTCCACCAGCAACAGTAGGTGCAGTACCGGTACTAGCTGTGTTACTGAATCCACCACCGATAAAGGCGTAGGCAGCAGTAGCATTATTGCTTCCCCCACCCCCCACAAACGCATTCTGCCCGCTCGCCGTATTGCTTTGCCCCCCACACACCGTTGCGTGCGTGTTGGTTTGGGCGGTGTTGTTCAGGCCGCCGCCGACGAAACTGTAGTTGCTGGAGGCGGTGTTGCTGTCGCCACCGGCAATAGTTGCTCTAATTGTGCCGGAAGCATTGTTGTTATATCCTCCTAATGCACTGTTATGAGAACCACTAGCTTGATTGTTTTGACCTCCAGCAACTGTTGCGTATGACCCAGAAACGGTGTTTAAGTATCCACCTGCAATGGCATAAGTACCAGAAGCAGTGTTTTCCGATCCCCCAGTAATAGTTGCGTAAGCACCTGACGCCACTCGTGCGGCAGCAGTACGGCTTTTCTGCCAATCCGTCGCACCCGTTCCCCGCTTATCCCCACCCGCAACCGTCCCATCCGGCACCTGAGCCAGCGTTGCACCTGTGCCCTTTGCTAATAGAACAACATCAATATTTGTCTCTGTAGAAATTCCTGATGTTGTGACGCCGATAATCGCAACGGGAACAGTTGCGTTTGGAGATGCAATGCTCTTGTCTATTGTAACATCACGAATGCTTGTGATGCCAGTAATTCTTGTGCTACCCTGAACTGTAAGTGATGATGTTGGATTTGTGGTTCCTATGCCAAGATTACCCGATGAAGGATTATAAACTAATAATGTAGTAGCACCGAATCCAGTGGTTGATCCAAAAGAAGTTGCATAAGGTATATACTGATTTGCATTGGTAGTGTTTGTTGATATAGAAACACCACCAGAAGCAGAAATACCTGTGAGTTGAGAACCATCACCATAATAAGTAACTCCAATACCTCCAACAGTTGCTCCAGTTCCTACAGGTGTGATTGAGAAATTAGCAATTGTTGAGACACCAGTAATTAGAGCACTACCAACAACATGAAGTTTAGATGTTGGATTTGTGGTTCCTATGCCAACAAGACCAGAAGAAGTTGTGGTAATTACAGTTCCACCGGTTCCTACACTTAAATTATCAGTTTGTGTGATTCCAGTGACTGTTACACCCACACCAGAAGTTTGAAGTTTTACATTTTGACTATGTAAAACTTGTACTGACCCAGATCCATATGCAATAACTTTACCACCAACAACGGTGTCAATATAAACATTACCAGAGGATCCACCTCCAGCATTTGATAACAGATACGCCGCATTAGATACATATGCTTCCAAACCAAAACCACTACCACTGGAAACAAATAATTTATTAGTACCATAATAATGAGATCCATCAGACCAGTATCCAACACCAAAACGATTTGAAATACCACCAATATTCACTGATGATGAACTTGGAATAAGATTACCACCAAATGTAGAAACACCAGAAATATTAAGTTGCTGTGCTGTTAAGTTTGTTGCTGATGTGATGCCTAGTGTTGAGAATCCAGAAACTACTAAAGTTGATGCAGTAGCATTGCCTAAAGTAGATACACCAGCGTTAGAGAATCCTGTGGTATTGGTTTGACCTAATGTTGCAATACCTGTAACTCTAAGTCTTCCTAAATCAGCACCTTCAGAACCACTGATTCCTCCAATGAAAGAAGAAGTCCCAGAAACACTTAATGATGATGCACTAGCAGTTCCTAAAGTACTGACACCAACAATATTAAGATTTCTTCCACGAATATCTTGAGCATCTAAGTAATTATCATATACGGTAAATCCAGCGCCAACAGTTAATCTGCTACCATTTTGTACTGTTGATGTATTACCAATTGATACTCCATAATTAAATATCCAAGCATCGGTGGCAAGTCCAGTGTAATGTCCCTGCTTAACCCACATAATCTGTTTATATGTGGATGGACTATTGTTAACTGCGTCTGTTGGAATATTAATCAGTGGTGTTCCAACAGTAGATGCAACAGAAATGCCACCGTGATTTGCAGTGTTGTCTGTGGAAATATCAACACCATTTGCGTCTGTTGTGACACCAAGAGTAATGTCTCTGTCACTAATTTGTAACTGCTGAACATTTAAAATAACGGTTGTACCACCAACACTTAATATACCATTAACGTATAAATTACTACCTACAGTAAAATCGCCAGAAGAAGCAGTAATACGTGCTGCTGGAACTGTACCCGTTGTTAACTGAGTGGCATTAAGTGATGTTAAGTTTGCGCCAGAACCAGAGAATGAGGTTGCAGTAACAACTCCAGAAGCATTAAGTCCTGTAGTAACTCCAGCAAGTGTTAGATTTGCTCCACTGATGCTTCCTAATGTGGAGAATCCAGATACATTTAAAGTAGTGTGCTGAACGAATCCTAAAGTACTAATACCAGGAGCATTAAGTCCTGTAGTAACTCCAGCAAGAGTTAAGTTTGCTGCACTGACACTAGATAACGTAGAGAATCCAGAGACTACTAAAGTTGATGCAGTTGCATTTCCTAAAGTACTTAATCCAGTATTAGAGAATCCAGTTGTATTCGTTTGTCCTAAAGTACTAATACCGGTAACTCTAAGTCTGGATAGATCAGCACCTTCGGAACCACTGATTCCTCCAGAGAACGTAGAGACTCCAGAGACATTTAATGATGATGAAGTAATAAATCCTAAAGTACTAATACCAGGAACATTCAAAGATGTTGCAGTAATAAATCCTAGAGTTGTAATACCCGTAACTCTAAGTCTAGCTAAATCAACACCTTCAGAACCATTGATTCCTCCAGAAAATGTAGAGACTCCAGTGACATTTAAAGTAGTGTTTTGAACAAATCCTAAGGTACTAATACCAGGAACATTAAGTCCTGTAGTAACTCCAGCAAGAGTTAAGTTTGCTGCACTGACACTAGATAACGTAGAAAATCCAGAGACTACTAAAGTTGATGCTGTGGCATTACCTAACGTACTTAAACCAGCATTAGAGAATCCAGTGGTATTGGTTTGTCCAAGAGTTGTGATTCCAGTAACTCTAAGTCTGGATAGATCAGCACCTTCGGAACCACTGATTCCTCCAGAGAACGTAGAGACTCCAGAAACATTTAATGATGATGAAGTAATAAATCCTAAGGTACTGATTCCAGGAACATTCAAAGATGTTGCAGTAATAAATCCTAATGTTGTAATACCAGTAACTCTAAGTCTGGCTAGATCAGCACCTTGAGATGCATTAACACCTCCAGAGAACGTAGAGACACCAGAGACACTTAAGTTAGTATTAGAGACTGATCCTAAAGTACTAATACCAGGAACATTGAGTCCTGTAGTAACTCCAGCAAGAGTTAAGTTTGCTGCACTTATACTGGATAATGTAGAGAATCCAGAGACATTTAATGATGATGAAGTAATAAATCCTAAAGTACTGATTCCAGGAACATTAAGTCCTGTAGTGATTCCAGCAAGAGTTAAGTTTGCTGCACTTATACTGGATAATGTAGAGAATCCAGAGACATTTAATTGACTTATAGAAGCATTACCTGAAAAACTTAATGCTGTGACAATTCCTGAAGCATTAATATTTCTTACAACTGCTAAATCATTTTGGGTAAATTGTACATTTCCAGCAGCAAATCTTGTTCCTGTTGGGAATTGAGTAGAACCAATACCAACAGCATAGTTAATTAACCAAGCATCGGTATTAAGTCCAGTAAAGGAACCTGACTTAAACCACATAATTTTCTTATATGTGGCAAGAGTAGATTCACCAATACCAGGATTATAAAGTGATATTAATGGATTTCCTTCCGTAGATGCAACTGCAATACCACCATGATTTGCTGTTGTATCGTTTGAAACATCATTACCACTTCCATCAGTTCTAAATCCAAGAACAAGATCTGGATCTGCTACTTTTAATTCAGTTGTAAATAAAGTTGCGGATGTTCCACCAATTGTAATATTGCCAGTAACATTTAAATTGCGATTGACTTGTAGGTCTCTCGTAACAGTTAAGTCTTGTGGAACAACTAAGTTTGATGGAAGACTTAATGTTGGTGTAGAACCTTCACCAGTTCCAGAAGTAACCGTGATTTGGTTTGATGTTCCAGTGATGTTTGCTACATAATCTCCAGTTGTATCTGTTCCAAGTCCAACTGAATTTGGTTGTATTGTTGCTGCTAGTGATACGTTTCCAGTACCATTAAAACTAATTGGTGATGCAACAATATCACCAGTGATTTCAAAAGTTCTTGCTGTTTGTAATGCCGTTGCGGTTGAAGCATTACCAGAAAAACTTGACGCTGTTACGACACCAGTTACATTAATTCCTCCACCGTTAATTGTAACTGCTGATCCAACTACTGCCGAAGATAAAGTAGAAACTCCAGAAACATTAAGACCAGTGGTGATTCCTGCTAAGAATAAATCACTGATAGTAACATCTCCAAAGGTACTAATGCCTGGAGAATTAAGTCCTGTGGTGATTCCAGATAAGAATAAGTCACTAATGATAACATCTCCAAAGGTACTAATACCTGGAACATTAAGTCCTGTTGTAACTCCAACAAGAGTTAAGTTTGCTGCACTGGCACTGGATAATGTAGAGAATCCAGTGACATTTAATTGACTTAAAGAAGCATTGCCAGAAAAACTTGATGCTGTTACGACTCCAGATACTCTTACATCACCTACAACAGTCAACTTTGATGTTGGTACTGTTGTTCCTATACCAACTCTATCATTCGTAATATCAGAATAG